>Ga0209755_10000208_pt1 | contig 114108 bp, 102 predicted proteins | sample TergutCo191P1_FD_187301 | JGI IMG/M metagenome (GOLD analysis project Ga0209755, IMG submission 187301) | Cornitermes sp. P1 segment gut microbial communities from Petit-Saut dam, French Guiana - Co191P1 (SPAdes) (version 2) | ecosystem: Host-associated > Arthropoda: Insects > Digestive...
AGACGTACCGAACTAGCAACGCTAAGTCCTTATATAACAAGTATTTAGCGTATGGGAGCGGTATTAACTATAGGTAATAACCGCAATTTCACGAAACTCTGTGTACTCTGTGGTTATATTCTTGCTTTTGGCAAGAGCGTAAAATTGCCTGACACTATATAAAATGTAGCATAACAATTAAGGGAGGGGGTTAAGCTTCCTGCACTATTGAAGGTCAGGTGTCTTTGCGTGTTCTATTTTGAATTTCTGCCATATGTTTTTTAGTACTTTCACAGGCATTGTAAGGGGAGTGAATTATTTACCCAGTTTCTTCGGCAACAACTTTTATAAACTGTTCAGGTGTAACAACAGGAATAGAACCAGAAGAGTAATCATCAATATTTCTGGTAATGATATAGTTGGCGGAAAAACCTTCGCCGACAATATATTGAACAGAATCCTCAAAATCCTTCCAGTCCAAATTCAATGCTTGATAGATATGATTGTCAGTTACAGTAGCTGGTTTGAATACAGAAAGAAGATTTTTAAGCGCTTCTTTTGTGGATTTCTTACCGAGCGTTCCTTTCGCAATAAAGAAAATATCGGTTATAGCGGATGCGGAAATATAGCCTGTAATAATTTTTGCTTCGGCAAGCACTTCGATATATGCAGAACTATTATAAAAAGGAACTCGATTAAGCAGAATATCAAGCACTACATTAGTGTCAATCAACACCTTCATTTAAAGTGTTTCTCCACCAATGCTTTATATCGAATTGCATCAAGATCAGCGTCTCTCAATTTTGAAAGTATGCCAGTAAGTTTATGTAAAGATGGCGAATTTTTTACCATTTCATCCAGCTTTTCTCTGCTTATGACAATTCTCCCCTCTTTATCTCCTGGAATCGAAACATCAGCTTTTGCTAAAGGCTTCGTTTCGTTTTTTTCGATGAACCAAACGAGTTCAAAGCGGACAGTTGTTCCTGTCGGTATTTCGTGCGGAACTTCAAGCATGATACGGCGGTTAGCCGGAATATCAACAGTTTGCATTATAGTCATAAGATAGATATAACATGAAAAGGAATGATATTCAAGCATTTTAATGTAGCGCAAAGGTGACTGTCACTACTTTTCCGCAAGTGTAAAATTTCCTGACACCGCATAAAATGTAGCATAACAATCAAGGGCGGGGAGTTAAGCTTCCTGCCATTTTATAAAAGGTCAGGTGTCTTTGCGTGTTCTTTGCTTATTTTATAATGCTTCGCGAAGCATGGATATTTCATCGGTTAACGCTTTTTCTACAAAGCTGTTAAGCGATAAATGTTTTTTCTTTGCTAGTATTGCGATTTGTCTGTGAAACTCCGGTGATAACCGTACATTAAATTTACCCGAATATGGTTTTTCAGGTTCAACTCCTTCTTCTTTGCACCATGAAATATAATCATCTATGGAATCTTTAAACGCTTTTTCTATTTCCTTTACTGTTGTTCCTTGAAAAGTAATCACATCTCTGGTATTAATAACGTCACCATGAAAAATTCGAGCTTGCGCGTCATATTCTACAGTTCCTAAATAACCTTTATATTCCATCATGATTGTACCCCCGCATTTTCCAAAAATCTTCGAACCGAATTTACAACTCCCTTATCAAGGGTACTATAATGTGATACCAGAGTCATATAACAAAAGGACATAAATACAAGTATTTCTACAAAGTAAATGTCCGTGGAAAAATCTCCCTCTTTCTTTCTTAGTGAGCATATTATCTAGCAGAGAGATTGATTATTGAATTAAGCAGTGGCGTGGTCTGCTATTTTTATTGAATTATCATCAATATAAACAGGAGCAGATTTTTTATCTGTATTAGGGTTAAGGCACATTTCATCAAACTCTGATAATTTTTCTTTTGTTATTGCGCCGACTTTATACATTGCCTTTGCATCTTGGTGGATTGTTTTTAACATTTCATTTTCGTATTTCACTCTTTTCCTCCTGTATAATTTCTATCAAATTTTTCATTTTAAGCAAATGTTTAATATTTTCTTCTGACATACTTAAATTATATTTTGCCTGTTCTTTATATGCTTTCAAGGTTTTTTCTCCTATATTGTTCATTTCCGATTTAGGAAAACCAAAAAGGAAAAAAGTACGAAACTCACTCTTGAAAACTACAATTGTTCGAAAACCTCCATGTTTTCCTTCGCCTTTTCTTGCCAGTTCCATTTTATAAACAGAGCCGCCCAAATCGGCATAGTATTGTCCGCTTTCAAGCTGCTTTACAACTTCCTTCAATTCGCTGTCTTTAATATCTTCTTTTCTCATAAACTTATGAAAAGCCTTATTTTTGAAGATCCTCACATTTATATAATAGTATGAAAAATTGGTAAAAACAAGCAGTTATAAGATAGTGGTACCATTACTTAGACCTCAAAAAAAATTTTTTAAACTCAGACAGCCCGTTTTTTCATGTAATTTAAATGTTCCGGGACGTAAACCTAAATTTTTTATAATGCTTCGCGCAGCATGGATATTTCATCGGTTAACGCTTTTTCTACAAAGCTGTTAAGCGATAAATGTTTTTTCTTTGCCAGTATCGCGATTTGTCTGTGAAGCTCCGGCGATAACCGTACATTAAATTTACCCGAATATGGTTTTTCAGGTTCAACTCCTTCTTCTTTGCACCATGAAATATAATCGTCTATGGAATCTTTAAACGCTTTTTCTATTTCCTTTACTGTTGTTCCTTGAAAAGTAATCACATCTCTGGTATTAATAACGTCACCATGAAAAATTCGAGCTTGCGCATCATATTCTACAGTTCCTAAATAACCTTTATATTCCATCATGATTGTACTCCCGCATTTTCAAGAAATCTTCGAACCGAATTTACAGCTCCCTTATCAGTGGTTTTCTGCGGATGAGGACGGTGAAAAACTGCGCGTAATCCATTTAGTTTAACTCGAATTCTCGATCCCGAACCTTCTGATATCTTACCTCCTAAAGCAGCAAAAAGACCTTCAATATCAGTCCACAGGATATTGGCTTGTGTAGGATTTTTAAAAACCAACTCCATTATCTTCTTGTGTTTAGAGTTCATGTTACATGGTACCACAAAATGATACCAGAGTCAAGTAGAAAAAAGAACACAAGAAAAACTCCTTTTAATTAAAATTCTCCCGATCTTGTGCGTTAACGCATAAGAATTCGCTAAAATCCAAAAAAAATTGTGCGTTTTACACGCTTTTTTTATTTTATATTCAACTTTAAATTTAACATATATTCCTGTATGGGAAAAAAATTGCCGGCGGCAGCATTAAAGCCGCAAAGGAGTTCTAACACTGCGTTGCGGTGTTTTCGATTAAATTGCCGCTTCGAACCTTAAGTTCGCCGCGGTGTAAACAGGAGTTGTTTATGAAGAAAAGCAAAATTTTTCTCGTTGTGTTGATTGCCTTATTAATGGCTGTTGGAGTTATTCTGATAAGCTGCGGCGGAGCTTGCCGTCATGCATGCGAGGGTGATGATAGTGACTGGTGGTTGGATTGTTGTCCTGATCCTAAGCGTGATTCAAAAGGCAATCGAATATATGGCTGCCACCCCTGCAACTGCTGATAAATACAAACAAAAGGTTTGAGTGGTTTGTGGAAAATTTTTTCTCTTTCATTCTTCCCTCATCCAGCCGGTATTTCCAAACACACCAATGCGCCTTCATCAATTGCTGTTACTATTTTTAACCGTCCGCCTAAAATCGCAGCGCGTTCTTTCATGCTGATAATGCCGATATGTGATATGCTAATACCTGACTGCATGGGGGAGGTAATGATACTCCCGCTGTCATCCAATGGAGAAATAAAACCTTTGCCGTCGTCGTCGATGCCGATATAGATAATTTTATTGCTTTGGCGCATGGTGACTATTACCTCTTTCGCTTCCGCGTGTTTTTCAATATTCGTAAGCGCCTCCTTTGCAATTCTGTAAATTTGAAGTCTTTTTTCCATGGAAAGAAATTCCAGTTTGATGTTTGCGTCTATTTCCGCGCGGCAGTCTATTCCTGTTCTTTTACCAAAGTCTAAACAGAGCTGGCGCAAAGCATCAGGCAGTTCGCTGAAACGAAAATCAGGCGGAATAAGATTGTTGCATATATCTCTGGTTTTTTTCATAAGTTCTGTCATTTTTAATAATGCTTTTTCCGGTTCCAATAACACACAGCGCATATCTTGAATTACAGTGTCGTGTAACTCGCGGCTGATCCTCGCCCGCTCTTCATCTTGCGCAAGCATATAAGCGTGTGAAAAAATTACGGCTTCTTTTTCGCGCTTTATTGTATTTATAAGTGATTTATACATAAATATAATAAGCAGTACGATAACAGCGATGAAAAAAACAAATACAATAAGCAGGTTAAAATAAGAAGAACCTATATATCTTTGCACCTCACTGTCAATTATCAGCAAACGAATCAAACAATTTGAAATTTCAATCGAAGCCGCTTTTGCTTTTTCCATTTCTCCTGAAGCGATAAAATCGCGGAAATTCACCGCCAATTCAGAAATAATTACGACTTCCTCAATATCTTTAGGATGATAGTTATATAAACTCCGCCGGATTTGAGGCGAAAAAGGAATGGCTCTGTATGCGCGGTATAAATCAGATTTTTGGAATTTTTGTATTGATATGCAGAAAACATTACTCGCTTTAAAAAGAAGCTCATTGTCAGCTAACGCAGTAAATATTTTCTCTGACGAAGCATCTCTAAGTATACCGTTAAAAAGCAGATCAATCACTGCCCATTGATATGCTATGTCCTGTAAATTAAGATTTTCATTTTGATCAGTATCCTGCCCCGCAGAACATGAAATAAATAAAGCAGTTAATAATATAAACGATACCAGCCTCATAAAACCAGTATATAATTTAATGGAATAATTTGATACATTATTGACATGGAAATAAACAAGACTAACGCGGCTGCCGGCGAAAAGCCGGGAAGAAAAATAATTAAAATAATAATTCTCTGTGTTATGGCAGTTATAATGAACATTCTGCTTAATAATTTTGTCATGAATTTTCTGCGTCTTCCGCTGTTCCTTGATACCGTATTTACCGCAGCCGTTGCATTTACAGCAGGGATTATTCCCGGTGTAATTGTCGCTGTTCTCAACTGGCTTTGCGCGTGCATTTATTACAAAGACATTCAATTTTATGTCCTTTGCATTATCGCCGAAGTATTAATTATCTGCATTTTTAAACCTCCTACGCCTAATGATCAGAATTTTGCTTCTAAAGAAATGATTACAGCTTCATACGCGGCGCTTATCTCAAAACTTTTTTTATTATATATATTATGCGCCGTAACGGTCAGCGTTTTAGGCGGGACTATAGATTATTTATCGCAATTATTTAGTAACACACATTCCCTTCATTCCAGCGTAGAAGATACATTTAAACCTGGTCTTATCATGAGCAATCTGCCGCTTCTCGCGGTAAATATTTTATCTCGAATTCCTGTAAATATCGTAGACAGATTTATCGTTATCTTCGGCGGTTATTTTATTTCCAGAGCATTGGTTAAAGTAATTAAATAGAGATGTTTAATAATTTTTGTATTTATTCACCTAACAACTTCAATCTAAATTCCGCGCGTTTTAATTTAGCCGTCGCTTTTTCGACTTCAAATTTGAAATTATTTTCCTGCAGAATTTTTTCCGCCTGCCTCTTTGATTCAAGCACGCGTTCTTTATCGATTTCGTTCGCCCACTCGGCGGAATCAACCATTAAAACATTTTTTTCTTCTTTTACTTCCAATATTCCGGCGGAAATAAAAGCGCTGTGCCATTTTTCATCATCTTCTTTAATTTTTAAAATACCGGTGACAGATACAGCGGTAAACGGCGAATGATTAGCATATACGCCTATCTCTCCGTCAACCAGCATGAGCGAAATCGCCTGCGCTTTGCCGGAGTAAAAAAGCCGGAAGGGTGTATGCACTTCAAAGTTAAACGAAAGCATTATTTATCTCTCTCCAGAACATCGTCAATTCCGCCTGCCATAAAAAATGACTGCTCTGGAATTGCGTCACATTCGCCGTCAAGAATCATTTTAAAACCGCGCACTGTTTCATCGATTGGCACATAACGTCCCTGAAAGCCTGTGAATCTTTCGGCGACAAAAAACGGCTGACTGAAAAAACGCTGTATCTTTCTTGCGCGGGCGACTGTCAGTTTATCTTCCGCGGAAAGTTCGTCCATTCCTAAAATCGCGATTATATCCTGAAGCTCTTTATAACGCTGTAAGATTTGCTGCGTCCGCCGCGCTACAGTGTAATGTTCATTGCCGATAATTTCCGCATCGAGGATTCGCGAGTTAGAAGCAAGCGGATCGACAGAGGGATAAATTCCAAGCTCGGTAATTTTACGGGAGAGAGTTGTAGTCGCGTCAAGATGCGCGAATGTTGTCGCGGGAGCGGGATCGGTTAAATCGTCAGCGGGCACATAAACCGCTTGAATACTTGTTATCGATCCTTTCGACGTGCTTGTTATGCGCTCTTGAAGCGCTCCCATTTCGTTTGCTAAAGTAGGCTGATAACCGACCGCGCTTGGAATGCGTCCGAGCAGAGCGGAAACTTCCGCGCCTGCCTGAATAAAACGAAAAATGTTATCGATAAATAAAAGCACATCCTGTCTTTCGACATCACGAAAATGTTCCGCCATCGCTAACCCTGCAAGCGCGACTCTCATTCTCGCTCCGGGAGGTTCGTTCATCTGTCCGAACACAAGCGCGGTTTTTTCGATGACTCCGCTCTCTGTCATCTCCTTCCAAAGTTCCGCTCCTTCGCGCGATCTCTCGCCGACACCTGCAAAAACAGAGTAACCTGAATGCTCGGTTGCGATGTTGCGGATCAATTCCATTATTATAACTGTTTTACCCACTCCGGCGCCGCCGAATAAACCGATCTTTCCGCCTTTCGCGTAAGGCGCGATTAAATCAATTACTTTTATTCCCGTTTCTAAAACTTGCGCGGCAGGCTGCTGTTCGTCAAATCCCGGCGGCGAATGATGAATTGAATCGTACTTTTCCGCGCTGAAACTTCCTTTGTCGTCAATCGGATCGCCTGTTACGTTAAACATTCTGCCGAGCACTTCTTTCCCGACAGGAACTTTTATCGGCATACCTGTATCTTCAACTTCAAGTCCGCGCGACAATCCCTCTGTTGCAGACATCGAAACGCAGCGCACACGATTATCGCCGATGTGCTGTAATACTTCAAGAACAACAATTCCGTCCTTTGTCTTAACGTTCAACGCGTTTAGAATGTGAGGAATTGAGTTAGAAGATATATGTGTATCCGATGAACCGTGTATGTTTTCAAAACTGACATCAACAACGGGACCTATAATCTGCGTAATATAGCCTTTGTTTCCCATAATACCATCCTTACTTTTCAGCTAACGCGGTAGAGCCGCCGATTATTTCCGATATTTCCTGAGTAATACCCGCTTGCCTCGCGCGGTTATAACTTATTTTTAAAGTCGAGAGCATATCTTCGGCGTTTCTTGACGCTTCGTCCATTGCAGTCATGCGGGAACTCTGCTCGCTCGCGTATGCTTCGACCATCGCGCCGTAAATTACTCCTTTAACATATTTTGGAACAAGAGAGTTAAAAACAGACTCAACAGAGGGAATAAATTCAAATCTGATATCTTCGCGTTTTTTATTATCATATTCCAAAAGATCTTTTTGAATTTTTTCTTTTACAAGAGGAAGCACCTGATGCTCTGTCGCGAGCAGTTTAACCGCGCTGTACATGTGAGTATACGCAATATGAATTTCATCAAACACCCCCCATAAATACTGCGAAACAATATAATCGGCAATTTCTTCGGCGTGTTCCAAAGTAGGCATTTGAGATTGAAAAGAAAAATTTTCCAGAATGATATAAGGAGAGTGAATAAAGTACCGATAACCGACTGAACCAATTAGTATCAAAACAGGATTAGTAACCTTTTTACATAACTCATTTACGCGCCTGAAAACATTCGCGTTATAGCCTCCGGCAAGTCCCTTGTCGCTTGTAATCACGATTATCGCTGTGTGCGGAGAGTGAGAAACATCGCGCCGATCCGCAGGCAATGGATCAAAATTACGAAGATACTCGCTCTTAAAATCATCAGCGCCGGAAAGAATATCGAACATCGATTTTTGAATTCTTTTAAAATAAGGCTCGGTATTTTCAAGCATTCTTCTGCCTTTACGCAGTTTCGCGGTGGATATGAGCTTCATCGCTTTTGTAACTTTTAATGTCTGTTCGATTGCCCGCATGTGCAGACGGACATCGCGTAAACTGCTCATTTTTTATAATTTCCTTTTAACGATTCGAACGTTATGCGCAATTCATTTTCCTGCTCTTTAGTAATTTCTCCGGTATCCGCGATGCTGCCCATTACTTCCGGTTTTTTTTCTTTTAATAAAGCCGTATAATCTTTTAAAAATGCGGAAATGTTTTCTGTTTTAATATCAAGGAGATAACCGTTAACAGCCAGAAAAAGAATCGCTGTCTGCTCACCAACGCCATACGGAGAATGCTGCGGCTGTTTTAAGGCTTCGAGCAGACGCACGCCCTGCGCAAGTTTATCCTGCGTTGTTTTATCAAGATCGCTGCCGAACTGCGCAAAAGCCGCCATCTCGCGGTACTGCGCCAAATCGAGCCGAAGGTGTCCCGACATCTTGCGCATAACGTTCGTCTGCGCGGCTCCTCCGACCCTGCTGACTGATAATCCCACGTCGATCGCCGGACGAAAACCGCCGTTAAACAATTCGGTATCAAGAAAAATCTGTCCGTCCGTAATGGAAATTATATTTGTGGGGATATAAGACGAAATGTCGCCTGCCTGTGTCTCAACAATAGGGAGCGCTGTAATCGAGCCGCCGCCTCTTTCCTTTGAAAGTTTCGCCGCTCGTTCTAAAAGCCTTGAGTGCAGATAAAAAACATCACCGGGGAACGCTTCGCGTCCCGGCGGGCGGCGAAGTAATAAACTGATCGTTCTATAAGCGACAGCATGTTTTGAAAGATCGTCATAAACGATCAAAACATCTTTTCCCTGACGCATAAAATATTCACCCATCGCGGCGGCGGAATACGGTGCGATATATTGAAGAGCCGCCGAATCTGCGGCAGAAGCTAAAACGACAAATGTGTATTCCATTGCTCCGAATTTTTCCAAAATTTTTATTATCGCTGCTGTCGATGAAGTTTTCTGTCCTATAGCGCAGTAAATACAAATAACATTTTTTCCCTTTTGGTTAATTATCGTGTCAACGGCGATTGCAGTCTTCCCTGTCTGCCGGTCGCCGATGATTAACTCGCGCTGACCGCGCCCGATCGGAATCATCGCGTCAATCGAAATTGCGCCTGTCTGCAGAGGAGTATCCACGCTTCCCCGATCAATTACAGGCGCGGCGGACGCTTCCATCGGCATAAACTCATCGCTTACAACTGCTCCCTTTCCGTCCAAAGCTTCACCTAACGGATTGAGAACTCTGCCGAATAGCGCGTTACCCGAAGGGACAGAAACAACTTTTCCTGTACCGCGCACTTCCTCGCCGTCACAAACAAGCGATTCGCCTTTAAGAATTACGCAGCCTACCGTTTCTTCTTCCAGATTAAAAACGATGCCGCTCGCCCCGGAAGAAAATTCCAATAACTCGCCGAAAACCGCATCATGCAAACCGTAAACAGTAGCGACAGAATCTCCCGCCTGCACAACAAAACCAAAACTACCCGAGACTGCTTTTCCGTTCCAGTTATCGATTCGTTCTTTTAAAATTTTTGTGATTTCATCGTAATTAACCATTGATGCCCCCTGAGCCTGTAAAACTAAAATCTGTTTTCATTTTCTCAAGCTGCTGTTTTAAGCTTGCGTCAATGTATAAACTGTTCATCCTGATTAAATAACCGCCAAGAAGCTTTTTATTTATTTTTCTGATTATTTTAATTTTATTTGAATCTGTCATCACTCTAATATTTTTTTCTATATCTTTTTCAAAATTATCATCAAAAGGAAGAGCCGACTCGACAATCACATCGAGTATACCGTTATGCGAATCAAGCGTCTGCTCAATATCTTTAATTATTTTATCGATATAACTTAAACATTTCTTTTCAGCTAACAAACATATAAACCGAATCGATGTTTCGATTGAAGAATTTGAATCGGCTTCCGCGTTCGCAGCTAAAGCAGCGTTCGCTTCTAAAGAAGCGTGCGCAGTTAAAACTGCGGTTCTTAAAATATTTTCCAATTTAATAATAGCGCCGTGTCCGTAAAATATTCCTTGCATCGATTTTACCGGAGATGCCAGCGCTTTAAGATATAAAAATGATTCCTCCGCGTCATCGTCCGATGCGTCAAGAAACGCTTTCGCCCAAATCTTCGTGCGGAAAAATCTCATTTTCTCTTCCCAGAAAGTTCTTCAAGCAGCAGTTTCGCGTAACGCTTGTCATCAACGCCGGAAAAATCCCTCGATGCGAGTTTTGCCGAAGCTGCGACAATTAAGGCGGCTGCTTCAAGATTAAACTTTACCATCGCTGCTTGTTTTTCCGCTTCGATCTGTCTGCCTGCGGCTTCGATGATATGTTTTGCTTCAGTTCTGCCTTCGTTTATAATTCTCTGCGATTGAACAGCGGCATTCTCGCGCGCTGACTCAAGAATTTTATGCGCTTCAATTTCGGCTTCTTTTAATTTTTCTTCGTATTGCGCGGCAAGTTCTTTTGCTTTAATTTTATCAATGTTCGCTTGATCGATCGAATCCTGAATACGCTGCGCTCTTTCCGCCATAAACTTTGTTACAGGTTTAAAAAGAACCGCGCGTAAAATAAAAAACAGAATCGTGATATTTATAATTGTGATTATAAAAGTGACGGAAAAATCCAGCATCGCTGTTTAACCTGTAATCATCAATATAGCGATAACAAATCCGTAAATAGCGGTCGCTTCAGCTAACGCGACGCCGACAAAAAACATCGGCGTCATTTTTTTACTTGCTTCCGGCTGACGCGAAATCGCGTTCATAAAACCTGATGTGGCTACTCCGATTCCGATTCCGGCTCCCATACCGGTAAAAACCGCGATGCCCGCTCCGATTGCTGTTGTTAAATCCATATCATCCTCCTTTATTGAGCGTGAACCTTAACAGCCTCTGAAATATAAAGGCTGGATAAAAATACAAAAATGCCCGCCTGAAGCAGTCCGTCGAAAAAATCAAAGTAAAGCGAAAAAATTGCCGGAAGCCCGACAGGCATCAATCTTTCTATTAAATGCATTAAAACAAAAGCTCCTAAAATATTTCCGAATAAACGAAGCGCGAGCGATATCAATCTTGTAGCGTATTCCATAATATTAAACGGAAGCATTAAAGGGACAGGATATAAAAAATTTTTCAGCCAGCCTATAGGACCGCGAACTGCAAAACCGCAGACAAGAACAAGCAAAATCGAAATCAACGCGAGAGAAGCGGTAACATTAATATCCCTCGCAACCGGACGAATGTGAAAAAGCGGAATAAATTCATGACCAAAAATCCTCAATTCGACTGGTGAAAAAACCGGAATAATACAGGAAACCAGCAAAAACAAAAAAACCGTACCCATGTACGGTCCAAGATACTTCGCTAAATAACCAAAATGATTTTTAGAAAAATTATTAAGAAACTCCATCCCGGCTTCCAAAAGCGCTTGTGAACCTGCCGGTATCGTTTTTAATTTACGAGTAAGAATTACAGAAGCAATGATAAGAATTATCATCACAGCCCAAGAGATAACTATAGTTTCGGTTATTGGTATTTGATAATCGAATAGAACAAGAGTGAAAATAGTTTTTATTTCGAGCGCTTCCAACCCAGCCTCATTACGAAAATTATATACTTATAAAAAATTCAATACAAGTAGATAACGCTCTTAATGTCGGCGGGTTGTATCGAGATTAAAACTATTTATTTCTTTTTGGCTTTTCTGCCTCTGGTTTTTTTCGCGCCGGCTGCTTTAGCGGGTTTTTTGCCTTTTTTGCCTTTCGGACCTTTCTTCGCTTTCGCTTTTGTCTCTTTTTTTGCTTTGCCTGCTGATTTATCAGCTTTGGAGATTTTCTTTATCTCGGCAACGAATTTCTTATTGGCGGATAATTCGTCAATTTCTGATGCTGATTGAATGTCTAGCCAGTATTTCGGTGAATTTCCGAAGTGCTTAGCAAGACGTAAAGCCATTTGTACTGATATTCTCGCTTTACCCTGAATGATATGGGTAACGGTTTGATAGGCTACATTTAACGCTTTAGATAATGCGAACGGGTTTGTTTGATAGTCGTCAATGTATTTTTGTAAAACTGTAGATGGTGTTTGTGATTTGCTTGATTTTGGCATGTCTGCCCTCCTAAATAATATATATACATAATTGTAATATATAATAGAATTTATTACAAGTGATAATATCATTGAATGTATACTAATTAAAAAATATTTATCACAAGTCCTGATAAAACAGCAAACAATATAACGAATAGAATAAAAAAGATAAAATGTTTTAATCCAAGAACGATTTTTACAGCTCCAAGATTTGTTATCTTCATTGCTTGTCCTGTGATCATAAACGCTGAAGCAGAGCCAAGCGACATTCCTCTGTACAGCCATGTTTGAAGAAGCGGAATTGTGCCGCCGCCGCAGGCATAAAGAGGAACTCCTATCGCCGCTGCCATAAGTACGCCGAAACCTCTGTTATTAATAAAAACACTTGCAAATAAATCCTGCGGCACATATCTTTGAAAAAGCGCGGAAAGAATTATACCGATTAAAAAATAAAGCCATGTTGTTTTAATATTTCGCAGGAAATTTTTTAAATAGCGTATGAAGAGATTTGGATCGGTATCTCTGTTTGCCATGTTTTCAAAATTTGTAAACTTAAAAAATGGTTTGTTTTTAAAAAATATATTTACAAAAACACCTGCTGTTATACCGGCTAAAAAACATAGAATAAACCGTATTATTACTACCTGATATCCTAAAGCGGCGCTGTAAAATAACAACTGCGGATTAAGAAGGATTGAACCCATTACAAAGGCGGCGATCCAGTCTTCTGACATTCCTTTTTCGGAAAATGACGCCGCTATTGGTATTGTTCCATACATACATAATGGAGACGCAATGCCTAAAAGTGAAGCCGGAACAATGCCGAAAATCCCGATTTTAGTATTTCTCATTTTAACAAAGAGAGCGTGAATTTTCTCTTTGCCGAATACGGATATTAACGAACCTAACGCCATTCCAAAAATCCAGTACCAGATAATTTGTTCCGCTTGGATTGTAAAGTAATACCAGAAATAAATTAATTCCCTTCTGAGTATTTCAATCATTTAAGAAACGCATCCTGAATTTTTAGTATTATCATAAAAGGTTTCATCATTTAAACTTTAATGTTATCTGATTAAAACATCAACCTTGCTGCCCGGAATTAATGTTGATCCGGCAGGAAGAAGCAGTTTAATTTTTACGCTATATTTATTTTTCATTGCTGATGTTTGCATATCTTTCGGCGTATATTGACTTCTGACATCGATATACCGGACTTCACCTTGAATTTCTTCAGAGCCTGATTTAATTGTAATTAATTGTCCATACGATATTTTATTTATATGTTCATCCGGCAGATAAAAAACAGCGAATTTTTCATTTTCCGCGGATATATCAGCGATATTATAGCCGACACTGACCATTGAACCTGTATTAAAATTAATACTAACCACAACGCCGTCACAGTTAGCCCGTATTTCATGTTTTTGAAGCGTGTCCTGTATCTGCCTTATTCTGATTTCAATGTCCATTATATCAATTTCAGCTAACGCAATGTTTTTATTTTCCGCGCCGTTCTGCAGAAATGAATAATGCGACCTTGCGGTTTGAAGCTGACTCTGAGCCGCTTCCAGCGCTTGTGAAGCAAGCGTTGCTCTGAGTCCGGCATTGTCTAAATCGTTACGCGCAATGCCGCCGATTTCGAACATTCGTTCAAGTGAAGCAAGATCGTTCCTTGCCTGATTGAAACTTGACTGCGCGCCGCGGTAATTAACTTCCGCTATGCTGACGCTGCTTCGCGCTCTAATCAATTCTTCCTGACTCATAAGCCGCGTTTTTTCAAGAGCGATTAAAAGCTGTTCAAGCGCATATTGCTGATTTGTCGAATCAATTCTCGCAATCAGATCTCCTGCTTTAACCGGGCTTCCAAGCTGCACATTCATTTCAATTATTTTTCCGGAAACCTCCGACACCTGCGAATAAATTGTTCCTTCAATTTCACCGCGCAATTTTATATTATTTCCGCGAAATGAATTAAAAAGTATTATAAAAATTGTTATTATTAATAAAACAATAATAGGTATAAATTTTTTATTCATAAATCTTTCTCCTTTGTATTCGTCAATCCGCGGCTGATAAAACGCGCAAGAATTTCCGCGTCATTTTTTATCTGACTTTCCGGAAAAATTTCCGGAAACATCATTACGCGAAAAACAAAAAATCCTGAAATACAGCTTATAACTATTTTTATGATATCTGTTTCATTAAAATCACTCTTTATTTCTGCAAAATTAGTTTGTATCATATTCAATTTTTCCGCTATCTTTTTTAACGGCATTTTTTTAAATTGTTCGAACAACATGGCGCGAATTTCCGGCTGGAAAGGAATTTCTTGAATTAAAATTTTAAATAGAGGCAAACCTTCTTGTATTAGATTAATACGATTTTCCAAAAAAGCGATAAAAAAATCTTCACGGTTTTTATAAGATTTTTCCAATAATTCTTGAATTCCGCTTAAAACAAACGGGAAAAGTGCCGTTTTAATAATGCGTTCTGTAATCCATAGCATTAAATCTTTTTTAGTAGGGAATAATTTAAATACTGACGCTTCCGACACGCCTGCTTTTTGCGCAATTTCTCTTGTTGAGGCTGCCGCATATCCTTTTTCGCTGAATAATTCTATAGCGGCTTTGATAACAGATTTTTGTTTATCGGTAATTTTTACCGCATCGTTATCAAATATATTTTTTAACCAACTGTATTCTTCCATATTTACTCCGTTAAATCTTTCTGTAACGCTTAAGAAGACGTATATTTACCAAAATAAAAAGTAACGATAAGCCGAGCATCACAAGAATATCAAAGAAGATATCAAAAATATTTCCGCCTTTTATCATCACTTTTGTTAAAGCTTCCGCCACATAATGAAGCGGCATAAATTTACCTACCATTTCCCAAACCGGCGAGAGCTGGAAAAGACCCGAGAAAAAAACCTGCGGGACTATAATAATTGGAATAAACTGTATCATTTGAAATTCATTATTCGCCGCTGTTGAGATTAAAATACCAAGCGTCAGCGCCATCATCGTTGTGCAAAATGTAATTAATAGAACCAGAAAAATCGAACCAATCATCATCACGCCGAGGATATAAACAACAAAAAGACAAATTATAATGGATTGAACTAAAGTAATAATGCCAAAACCAAGAACATACCCCGCGACAATTTCCCATCTTTGAATCGGCGTAGAAAGAAGTTTTTCCAATGTTCCCGTTGTTCTTTCCTGTAAAAAAGAAATACCGGCGATTAAAAAGACAAAGAAAAAAATTAAAAAACCTATCAACATAGAACCAAAATTATCAAATGTGCTGAAATCACTGTATCCGTAAACATAATTAATATCGGATTTTAAATCAGGTCTGTTTTGATTTATATTTATCTTTGCTGTTTCCAGTCCATTAAGGATAAACCTTGCTTTATCCGGTTTGCTTCCGTCAATCTCGATAAAAGATTTTCCGTTAATTATTTGAATGCTTGCTTCGACCTCTCCTCTCTCAAGAGCGATTTTCGCATCACGCTCATTATAATGCGAAGCGGTAATATTCAAATCCGCAAGCGCGTCAATAAAATTTTCCGGAGCGTTAATTACAGCGACATGACCTGAAATGTTACTGTCATCAAGAATAAAATAAAGCAATGTTAAAACCATTACAGGAGCCATCAGCATAAGAGCGAGCGTTCTTTTATCATTGCGCATTTGTAGTAAAATCCGCAGCGCGACAGCTCTAACTTTCATTCTGATCTCCATTTCCGCGGGAAACTGCGCCGGAAGTTCCGTAATAAATGAAAGCTTCTTCGATAGTTGAAGCGCCGATACCAGTACGAATATCCAAAGGCGTACCTTCGGCAATTAATTTTCCGTCACGCATCATTGCCAGATAGCTGCATTTTTCCGCTTCATCCATAACATGTGTTGTCACAATTATTGTCATTCCGCGCTCAGTCATCGATGTTAAAAAATCCCAAATTGATTTACGAAGAACAGGATCGATGCCTACTGTCGGCTCGTCAAGTATCAATATTTCCGGATCATGAAGCAAAGACATTGCAAGAGATAAACGGCGTTTCATACCGCCTGAATAAGCCGACACAAGTTTTGTTTTATGATCCGTCAGATTTACTAAAGTCATTACTTCATCAATTTTTTCTTTTGATTTTTCTTTTTTCATTCCGTAAAGCGAGCTGAAAAAAACGAGATTTTCCTCTGCGGATAAATTTGCGTATAACGCGTCTGACTGCGCCATATATCCCAGGCGTTTCATAAGAGAAAGTTTCGGCATGGCTTCGCCAAGCACTTGCACCGAACCTGATGACGCTTCTAAAATCCCAGCCATAATTTTTACAGTGGTGGTTTTTCCGCAGCCGGAAGGTCCTAAAAATCCGTAAATAATGCCAGGTTGAATCTTCAGGTTTATATTGAAGAGAACCTGCTTTTCTCCAAAAAAGTGGTTAATTTTTTCAAGAACTATGCCAGCTTGCACCTTTTTTCCTCAGTTAATAGTAAGTAAGCGCTCACTTACTATTATAGCAGAAAAAATAAAAATGTCAAGTTATAAAAAATTGCCGGGTATTATTTTATATTAACAATCGCCTTTTCGATCTCGGCTATTAAGACTTCAGGCTTTACAGGTTTGACTAACACTTCGGAAATATTAGAAGTTTTTGCTTTAATCAGGAAATCCTGATCGGAGTTGCCGCTGACAATAATTACAGGAGTTTCGAGGTAACTTGGAATCTTTTTAAGATCGCCCAAAAATTCAAAACCGTTAATATTGGGCATTTCGATATCGAGGAGAATTACGTCCGCTGAGTTTCTGATTAAAAACGCAATGGCTTCGGAAGCTGATTTTACAACCCGAAGATCGTACTGCGGAGTTAAAAAGCTTTTAAATTCGCTTAATTGCTGTAAATTGTCATCAACAGCCAAAACAATCTTTTTATCTGCCATAATCAACCTTCCTTAAAATTAGTATCGTTAGTAAATATTATTCTACTATGAAAATAACATAGTTTCAACTATAATTGTAAGATCAAAGGTATTTATGAGCGAAAAAAAGAAAAACAGCGTTTTAATCGTCGATGACGAAAGGCTCAATCTTGATCTTCTGGTAAAAATTTTAAAAGACGATTATACGGTCTATATGACAAAAAGCGGAGCTACCGCGGTTGAGCTTGCGAACGAGAAACTGCCGGATGTCATTTTGCTGGACATCATAATGCAGGGTATGGATGGTTTCGAAGTTTTAACCGAGCTTAAAACGTCTGAAAAAACAAAACATATTCCTGTCATTTTCATTACTGCTTTGGATAATGACGAGGATCAGGAAAAGGGTCTCTCTCTTCAAGCGGCGGATTATATTTACAAACCTTTAAAACCGGCGATTGTAAAATTGAGGGTCGGTAATCAGATTCAAATTGTCAATACAATCCGCGAAAATAAACAATACGCATACGAAGCCGCTGTCTCCGAGGAGCGCAGTAAATTTTTCGCCAAGATGAGCCACGAAATGCGCACTCCGCTGAATGCCGTAATCGGGTTTTCTCAGATGACTCTGGAAGAATGTACGTTAAGCGAATACACGGCGGAAAATATAAATAAGATTTGCAATGCCGGAACATCGCTTCTTCATATGGTAAATGATATTCTTGATATTTCAAAAATTGAAGAAGGCAAGTTTACCATAATTCCTGTTGATTATAATTTTCCGCAGATAATAAACGATACTGTTACGCAGAGCATCGTATTAAAAGGCGAAAAATCCATTGATTTTAATTTACATATTGATGAGTCCGCTCCGCTGCGGCTTTTCGGCGACGATCAGAGAATTAAACAAATTTTGAATAATCTTTTGTCTAACGCTTTTAAATACACAAAAGAAGGAACAATCGATTTTAAAATAGAAAGTAAAATTGATAATGAAACAGTTCTTATAACTTTTTCCGTCAGTGATACGGGCGTTGGAATCCCGCCGGAAAATATAACAAGTATTTTCGCCGAATATACAAGAGCTGACGCGCAGATTAACAGAAAAATTAACGGAACGGGTCTTGGACTTCCAATTACTAAAATGTTAGTTGACATGATGAACGGAGAAATTTCCGTTAAAAGCGAATATGGCAAAGGCTCGTGTTTTATTGTAAAAATTCCGCAGAAATTCTCCGGCAGCGAAACAATCGGCTTAGACGCCGTTAACAGTTTAAAAAATTTCCGTTACTCTCCGGAAAAACAAAAAAGCATTGTTCGATCTATTCTGCCTTACGCGAATATTCTTGTCGTTGACGATATGCCGATCAATTTAGATGTCGCGGCAGGTATGATGAAACCTTATAAAATGAATGTCGATTGCGTAACAAGCGGACAGGCTGCGGTTGACGCGATCAAAAACGAAAAAATAAAATACAACGCAATTCTTATGGATCAGATGATGCCGGAAATGGACGGCATCGAAGCAGTTAGAATTATCAGAGAAGAAATAGGAACAGAGTACGCGAAAAATATTCCGATTATCGCATTTACAGCTAACGCTCTGGCAGGCAACGAGGAAATGTTTTTAAGCAAAGGTTTTAACGGATTTTTACCTAAGCCGGTAGAAATTAAACGCCTCGATTCGTTGCTGGAAAAATGGGTAAAAAACGATGAGGCTGATAAACAATACAGAAAAGATCACCCCGAAGAATATCAGGTCGCCGAAACATTGGAAAAACGAAGCGGGTTTGACAGACGCACAGGAATTGATCGCAGATTGAATTTTCACGCGAAAATCGAAGGTATTAATTACAAAAAAGGACTGGAACGTTTTAACGGCGATAAAAACACATTCACTCAGGTACTGCGGTCGTTTGCAGCTAACACGCGCATTCTTCTGGAAACTCTGAAAGATGTTAATAAAGAAAATCTCGCGGCATACGCGATAAATGTTCACGGCGCAAAAAGTTCCTGCCGCGGCATCTGCGCCGACGAAGCAGGTTTGCAGGCGGAGTCATTGGAAAAAGCCGCAAAAGCTGGTAACCTAGATTTTGTACTGGAAAAAAATCCGCTGCTGATAGAAAATGTTTTAATTTTAGTTAACAATATCGAAGACGCGCTGGAAAAAGACAAAGCAAACGCGAAAAAACTAATAAAAGAAAAACCGTATACAGAAGCTTTGAAGCAGCTTCGCGCGGCGTGCAGAGACTGCAAAATCGAAGAAGTTGACAATGTAATGAATGAGATAGAAGTTTTTGAATATGACGCAGACGATGGACTTGTTCAATGGCTGCGGGAGAATGTTGATCAATTAAATTACATGGAAATATCGCAAAAAATTTTTGAGATGTTTGAAAATGCGTAAACTTCTTCTTCTGCTTGGATATTTTACGCTGATAGGATAAATATGGAAAACTGTCAAAGCAGCGCCGGCGCCGAAACAAAAAAAGAAACCAACAAAAGATTTTTAATGTTATTTTTAAACGACAACGAAAAAAGATATGAGAAAATAGCTTCGGCGCTGGAAAAAGGCGATATTACAACCGCGCGCAGGCAGGCGCATACATTAAAAAGCAATGCGGCGCAAATAGGAAAAACGCTTCTTCGGAATGCGGCGAATGATATAGAAACTAATTTAAAAGACGGATTAAATCACGTCTCGGAAGAAATGCTGAATATCCTTGAAGCTGAATTAAAAGCGGTGTTAAACGAAATTAGACCGTTAGCGAAAGAATACGCGGCGGAATTAGAATTTGCAAAATCGCAGATAAAAGCGCCGGATACGGAAACAATTATGAAGACGCTGGACGAACTTGAACCGCTTTTAAGAGACAGTGATTCAGAGTGTTTTAATTACATGGATACTCTCAGCTCAATTCCCGGAGCGGAAAAACTTTTGCAGTGCATGGAAGAATATGAGCTGAAAGACGCTCAGAACGAGCTTAAAAAATTAAGAACTCTGCTGAGTTAATCAGCCTTTCCATTCGCCGAGATAATTAAAATATGTTGTTATCCGCTCAGTCTCTCCGCCGTGATGATTAATCCTGACTCGCTTAGCAGGATAGCCGTCGTCATCAATATGATACTGATATTCGTAATCTGTTAAATTATTACTTTCGTATATAATATTATTTGTTAAACCGATGTTAGGAAAAAAAATCTGTAAAATCCAATTCGGAGTAAGGTCGGAAAAAAACGGCGATTTCATATTATCATATCTGAAACTAGTAGTTATACGCCTGTTAATTTCTTCGTCATATAAAACAGTTTCCTCTAATGAAGCGGTATTACTGCCGTTGTATTCGTAATTATTATTATGAACCTCGCCGGCGCGGTAAAAATCGAGAACGTTAGTCACAATATTATCATTGAAATTTACTATCATTTCAGCGCTCATGTTGCCGTAAGAATAAGTAATTGTGTTGCCTCTTCTTTGATAATTAATATAACTATCGGCAAATTCCTCGCTTCCATCCGGCGGCAGCGTTTCAACCATACAATTATTTCCGTTATATTTATATGTTCTGGTATATTCAAGCGAACCGTTTCGGTAATGAATAGTTTTAGAAATTCGGTAGAAATTATCATACTCAAATGTTATCGATGTAAGGTCTTCGCTTTCAATATAATGAAGCAGTTTGCTTTTTTCCTGATAATACACAATACTGTTGTCGCGCGGAGAAGGAGAGTCATGCGCGTATGTAATAATTCTGTCTCTTGAAGTATCGGACGGCATGATTTCATCGCTGATAATAATTCCTACTCCTACGGGAAAAAACACAACCATAAAACCAAACGCCATTCCGTCATCTTCCGGCGGCAATTGATTAGCCCAACTGTAATCGGTTCCGTTATACGCCATTGAATACGAATCACCGTCAGCGCCGCGCGCAAAATTATATGTTCGTTGCTCTTCAGGATTTTTCGAGTAAAACACACCGTTAGCTGCTAATATTTTTCTATCGCCTCTGCCGTTAACCCATAATCCGGCGAACTCAGATAAGTCTCCGTCTAAAATCGAACCGTACGGATAGGAAAAACCGTTAGGCAGCGCCTGATAATCATCACCGGGTCCTCCTTCGTCCATACCTTCCGCTGATCTTTCTTTGCCTTTACAAACAGAAAGCAACAACATAGTAATTATTAAAATAATGAAAAAATAAAATTTCAGTTTCATAAATTTTTCTCCTTAACCAAATGGATAGACTTTTCGGAATCTTCCGGTATCATTGTCTTTATCTATAATAGTAAGCACTTCATCTTCTATATAGAAAATAAAATTATAAGTTTCGCCGTCTGACGCGTATATCTTTAAATTATTACCGTTTGATACACTCCAGCTTGCCGTTTTTTCAATAAATGATTGTCCGTTTTCGCCGTATCCCCAGACATTAACAAGACTTGGTTCGCCAAAATCAACAAAAAACGATTGAGAGAAAAAATAAACATAAGAACCCGCTTCATGTTTCCATGTCGTATATATTAAATCATCAGCAATATGTCTCGGCATATCAGCCAAATTATAATCAGGATATAATTTTTCATCGCCTGAATCATAATAATCAGGTTCGCTCATTTCATGATAATCCGCTTCAAAAGGAAAGAATTCTTTTAAAATAAGAGAGTTATCTTCGCTGTCCTTCAATATATAAAAATATCTTATATTATTATTGTCATCTATAAATGATATACCTCGTCTTGGTATGTCTGTCGAGATGATTGTCATTGCTTGAAAAGGAATTTCCGGGGTTAATTCAGGAGCAGTGAATAATACATCAGCCGGATATATATGATCATAAATACCGGGAATAACATTAATAAATTCAAAATTCTTAATTGATTTTGTAACAGAAATTATAATAATTTCTTCGCGTTCAGATTCAATTAAATCATAATAAGAACTGAATTTATCCAATACAGTGCCGTCATACATGCGTCCGACACGAACGCCGTCTGTTTCATAATATCTATACACTGCCTGCGGTTTTTCTTTTTTGCAGCCTGTAAAGATCATTAAAATAAAAAGCGCTAAACAAATTTCTTTTTTCATAAATAACCTCTAATTAAATCCGACTCCCAAATGACAGCCTGAAAATATATAAAACATTTCTGTTCCTTCAAAAACATACGCTTCTTCCGCCGTTACTACCATCATACGATTCTCGAACGGGCTTAGAACGTAACCGCAGACATATACGCCGTTAGTTAAATTACTTAACGGAACAAGCGTACGAATAATTTTAGATCGCGTGTTAGCTGTAACCGATATTTTATATCCTGTTACAACTTTTTCAAAAAAACCCCAATCATCGTCTTTATATGTAACATCTGTAAGATTTGCATTAAATTCTATTGTGTCCCTGACAAGCGGAAAAGGAAGAAAATTCGTTCCTTCATTAATTATATCAAATTCATTTAATGCGTTTTTTATAGCATTTTCATGTAATATGTACAAATCTTCATTTTCGGCGTCATCATGATCATACGAATCCATTTTTAATTCAAAAATATTTTTATCGGTAATTAAATCTAAGATAATAAAATATATTACTTGCCCGCCTCTCCCGTCTATATGTCTTTCCATTGAATACGCGATCTTTCCGTTCTTAGACCAGCCCCATATTCTTGTGTTTGGAAGTCCGTAGCGATAAGTATCTGTATAAACGGAATCATACTGAAAAAGATTTTTACTTTCAGGAAATACGAGAATTGTTTTCTTAGGCATTGGAAGATGTCTGTCTACTGCGTAAATAACGCTGCCGTCAGGCGTTTCTCCGCTGTAGTACGTTAAACGATATTTTATTTCTTCGTTCTTATTATCTATTACTGTAATTTCGATAAAGTTTTGAATCTCTCTTATTTCTGTGACAATTAAACCGTTATTTCTGTTTCTTTGCGGATAAACGCCGTAAAAAGCAATTGTCATGATTCTGTCCATATCGGGACCGCCGTTAGCAACCGCATCATTAAAAGCAGATTCACTGATATTAAAAAAATCGCCGAAAAATTTATATATTAACGAAAGCTGAGCGTACATATCCGATCCGTCTTCGGCAGGTTTAAGCGTAGTTCTGAATGCCGTCAAGTCTCCGTTTTCAATCGCCGCGAAATGCTTAAGTATCACATCGGCATAATTTCTAATTCCCGGATCAATCTTTACATTTAACGCCGCAGATGAAATATTTACAATCTGCGTTTGTTCTTCATTCTTATTTGAATCTTTGTTACACGCAATAAAAAATATTATGTAAATAAATAAAATTATTGTTAGACAAAATTTTAATTTCATGCTCGCTCCTTCGAAAAAAAACCTCAGCCGGCTACATGCAGTTTTCTGAATATTGCTGTTGCCCCCGCATGATCAGTTATAGTCAGTATTTCGCCTGTGATTTTAAAAGTGTAACTATATGTCGGAGTTCCGCCGCCCATTCCTTGTTCTCCTTCGATAATTAAATTAACGCCGTCAGATAAACTCCATGTTGCTTCGCTGAGAAGGTTATAATGAACATTGTCAACATAATAAACTCTTACTCTGCCGTCATGTAATATTTCTATTGTAGTATTGCTTTGTAAGTATAATAACCGCTCACCGTATTCAAACTTCCAAAATCCTTGTAATTCGCCGTCATTTGCATCTCCTCTAGAATAATACACTACAGGCGAGGAATGAAGATCCTCAGTTATTAAACGATTTCTTGTAACATCTGTAGGAAAAACTTTTCCGTTTAAAATAAATTCAACATTAGCCGGAATCATATAAATTCCGAAATCGCCTGCCGGATGCACCCAACTAAAATAATCGCCGTATGTTTCGTATACAATTTTAAATCCTCCGGTAAGCGCATTCTCCGTAATATTGCCGTGCTGATACAAAACAAAGTATCCGTCTAATTTAAGCTCTATGACGTTACCGTTATGCGCAATATAAGTTCCCTCATAACCAGACAAATCTCCGCTGAGAACTCTCGAGATAGGATCGTTTCCATGCGAAGCGGATACGCTGCGGGGGGCGCGTTCAGGCGGCGTATACGAAAATCTTTTCTGCGAATCGCCTTTTACGTTTTTAACTGTGCGGTATTTGTAAGTAATTTTATTATCAGAGTAACTAATTAATCTGCTTGCCGGAAATCCGTCTGAGTCATATTCATATTCGTATGAAGTCGAATCCATGCTATATTCACTTGTTATATTATTTACAAGTCCAAGACTAAGATTAGTCAGCAAGTACCATGTTAAAAACCATTTAGGAGTATTGCAATAATGCAACGGCGATTTTTTTTCATCGTAAGAATAACCAATTCCAAATCCCATCTCTTCCATTCCGGAACCGTAGTCGGTCAGCATATACGAATATCTGCCTTTTAAATCACCGTTCTCATATTGATAAAAACTATCTTCGACAAATTCTTTTGCTGTTGAACCGATAAGATATCCGTCATCGCTTACAATCAGATTGTATTCCGCGTGATATGTTTTTACAAATATATCATTTTCTGTTATACGAAATTCCATTTTTCTGAAGTCAGGTTCGGTTTGATTCATGTTTACAGTTCTTGTTATACTTTGAATATTATTTCCGTCGTAAGTAAGATTAATTTGAGCGTTATCATAACTTGGTATAATTAAAATAATACGATTTTGATCATCATATTCAAAGATCGTAATACTGCCGTCATCGTTAATGATGCTATCCAGCAGTTTTACTTCACCGTTATCTTTGCTGCAGGCAGTAAAAATCGATGCAAAAACCGCTATAAGTGCGATCGTGAATATTTTTTTCATATTTTTTCCCCTTTTGTTATTATTTTCATTTTCTCATTTTCTGTATCTTCCAAATTATATACAAATTATAAGAAAAAAGAAAGAATGAGGATAGAATAATCAAAAATGTGGAAATTTAAACAAACTGAACTAGCGCATTAAAGGACGGGGATTAATCGCAACTCCGTTTTTATAAACCGTAAAGTGAAGGTGAGAGCCGGTGCTTTGACCCGTGTTGCCGACATCGCCGATTCGTTCTCCCTGAGCGACATAAGCGCCTAATGTTGTCCTAAACCGGCTCAAGTGTCCGTAAAGAGTGCGGTAACCGGAGTGATGACTAATAATGATATAATTTCCGAATACATTGTCGTAACCGACAGCGCTGACTCGTCCTGCCATCGCCGCTCTGACCGGGGTGCCTGTGCTTCCTCTTATATCGATACCATTATGGAAATGCCTTACGCTTCTGTTGAACGGGCTTCTGCGCCAGCCAAAATATGATGTTAACGCGCCGTTTACAGGCCACATAAATAAATCGCCGTTAATTTCCTGAAGCTGCTCCCAATCCATTTTCGCGCCGGGGATAAATAAATTTGTTCCGGCTGCGATAAAATCCGAAAAAAGCTCGTTCACTGTTTTTATATCTTCTTGTTCTATTTTATATCTGGCGGAAATTGAACTGAGAGTGTCATTTTTCTTAACTGTGTGTATGATTCCGTCCTGATTTGGGATTTTTAACGATTTACCGGCTTGAATCCCGCGCGATGCTTTTATACCGTTTACAGAAATTAAAGTGTCTTGATTTAAGCCAAAAGTATACGAAAGTGTGCTGATATTATCGCCGGGCTTCAAAAGATAGTAGTCATAAAATAAAAACCTTGTCTTTAAAAGCGTTTCTTGCTCTAAAACGACGATTTCATCCTCAAAAGTATGAGAAGCGAGGGTTAAAATAAGGTCATCATCGGCTTCTGTGATGATTTCTTCACGATAATGACCGCCGCCGATACCGTGTTCTTTCAAATTTGGCAGAATTTTCTCAATTTTATACAAATATTGAACAGGATTTATTAAAAAAAACAAGAAAAATACAGAAATTAGCCTGAAAATAAGAGTTTGTTTGAAAAATTGATCAGGATAAAACATCGACATAATTCAGTATAAAATAAAACTCCTATTAAAGCAATACAATTTAAGAAATCGGATAACTTATTCATCATCAAGCAGCTTTAAAAGATCCCTGATTTCCGCCGCCTGCTCATATTCTTCCTCGGCGACAGCCTGCTCTAGTTGCTCTTTAAGATTCCTATACTGATCATCGGAAGATTCTTCCATATCATTTATAAAGAATGATAAAGGAACGCCGGTTTCTTCTATTATATCGGACGAAATATAGATGGGACATTTCCGCCGCGCTGCGATGGCAAAAGCGTCAGACGGACGGCTGTCCAAAACCAGCGGTTTTTCTTTAGTGTACTCGCCGCCTGTCACTATCAATCTGGCGTGAAAAACATCGTCCTTTAGCTCATAAACTTCTACTTTTTTAATCGAAAGATTTACATGATTTAGCATGTTGAGAAAAAGATCGTGAGTATGAGGTCTCGCGGAAGTCATCCCTTCCTTGCCGACCAAAATCGACTGCATTTCGAGAGTTCCGATAAAAATCGGCACTGCGGTCTCCATTTCTTTCGGCTTTAACAAAAGAGCGTTCCCGTGACTTGTTTTGAGGATTGACCAGATTTCGCAGATGTACATACTCTTCATCTGTTTTAATTATAATCGAATTAGCTGATCAGATCGATAAAATCCTTTAAAAGCGTGTTGTTTTTTCCAAAAGAATCGAAAATCTCCCTTGTTTCTTTCAATATTGACATTCCTTTTTCTTCGGCTTCGGTTAAAATGCCGGATTTCGCGAGAATATTTATCATTTCTTCAACTTCGGGAGCGTTAACGCCGTTTTTCTTTGCGGCGTCAAAACATCTTATAATATCAGCTTTTTTTTCCGGAAATTTTTGTATGAACAAAAGGACAGGTAAGCTTTTTTTATTTTCGGCGATATCATCGCCTCGTTTTTTACCGGGGATTCCGGTTGTAAGATTTTTAACATCGTCCAGTATTTGAAAACCGACGCCCATCATTTCGCAGGCTCCGCTCAGACTCCGCGCTGTTTCCGGAGGAGCGTTAGCTGCAAACGCGCCCAATTCCGCGGCAAGCCGCGCGAGGCTTCCTGTTTTCATTCTGCACATTAAAAAATAATCTTTTATTTCCGGAAAGATCGATGTTTCTCTGTGCCAGTAAATATCCATTGATTGCCCAAGATGGAGATTTCTCATGCTTTCCAGCCAGAGTTTATAAATTTTTTCTTTGTATGTAAACGCGCAATTATCGATGCAGCAGGAAGCAAGAAAATAAAAAAACGATCCTGAATTGATCGCCGTATCAGCGCCGAACATTTTATGAACAGCGGGTTTTCCTCTTCTTTCATCAGATTGATCTTCGATATCGTCATGAATCAAACTCGCGTTATGTGAAAATTCAACAAGGGGTGAGAGCGGAAGAGAGGTATCGCCGCCGCCGAGAGTCTCGCAAATAAGAGTCATCAAAAGCGGACGCCATCTTTTACCTCCGCGGTAAAGAAGTTCTCCCGCCGGTTCTAAAAGAATTTTTTTATATAACACATCAGTTTCATTTCCTGTTCCGGAAAAAATTTTATCTGTTGGAAACATCGCCGGCATTATAAAATTTGACGCGCTATCAGAATTTACCGGATTGCCGGAAAGAGATGAAGGCAGCCACCGTTCAAGTTCGATCTCTATTTTTTTTAACCGCTGTGTATACTCTTGATTCATAAATTATTATAATCGAAATAAATGACTGATTACAAGAAACCGGATTTTTGGCAGCAAAAAGCCCGAAGCGAAGGGTATCCTGCGCGTTCTGTTTATAAATTAAAAGAGATAGAAGAAAAGTTCAGTCTTTTTAAAACGCGGCAGGCGTATTTCCGCGTGCTGGACATCGGAGCCGCTCCCGGAAGCTGGAGTCTTTATGTGTTACGCCAAATAAATTCAAAAATTAAAAATGGTTTTCTCGCCGCCGCTGATCTTTCGCCTCTTTCACGCGAGTTCGATAACGATTCAAGGAACCGCGGATTCTTTGACAGCGATAATTTTTTCTTCGTTCAGGGTGATGTTACAGCAGCGGAAATACGCGAAGCGCTTTTATCGAAAGGTCCGTACTCGGTAATAATAAGCGATGCCGCTCCGGGCACCACCGGTAATCACATAGTAGACGCGGCGCGTTCCCTCGACCTTGCCGAAACAGTTATTGAATACGCGCAGTCCGCTCTCGCTCCCGGAGGCAACCTCGCGTTGAAAATTTTTCAAGGCGGCGGCACAGACGCGCTCCTCAAACGCATGAGAACAATCTTTGACACCTGTAAAAGTTTTAAGCCGCAAGCCTGCCGCAGCGAATCTGTAGAAACCTACTTTATCGGTCTTGGGAAGAAGTAGTGGTCGAAAATTTTTACTCCTGAACCTTGAACTTAGAAATATCGATACTCAGTTCGGTTATGTTGTCTTTATTCTCGTCCGTGATTTCATCAATCCTTTTAAATACATCTGTAATCTCGTCCGTACTTTTAGTCATGTCGTCCATATCTTCGGCGATTTCTCCTGTTACTTTTTTCAGCGAGACGCTTTGTTTTAATACTTCCTTGCTTTCTTTAATCATATCCAATGATGATCTGCGCACCTGCCCCGTAACATTATTAAGATTTGTCACAGCGTCCAGTATCTGACGGCTTCCCTCACCCTGCTCTTCCATCGCGGTTCTGATTTGCGATTCCTGCTCTGATACGATTTTAATTTCGTTTTCAATTGCTTTGAACCGTTCCATAACAACACTGGTTGATCTTGTAATAGTGTCGATCATCTCTTTGATCTTTTTTAATACTGAGCTGATTGTCTTTGACTGCTGACCGGAATTTTCGGCAAGCTTGCGGATTTCGTCCGCGACAACCGCGAAACCTTTGCCCGATTCGCCGGCGTGAGCCGCTTCGATTGCGGCGTTCATGGAGAGAAGATTTGTCTGGCTGGCGATTGTCTGCATTACAGAGTTAATCTGCAGGAGTCCTTCCGACTCTTTGGCGATTTCCTGAATATCGGAAGAAACTTTGTATAAATCCGCTCTTCCTGTGCTGGAAGTTTCAGCTAATGAATTAATGTTAGCGGTATTTTTTACAAGGGTCTGCGTGACAGATTGAATGTTAGCGAGCATTTCCTCGATTGCCGACGATGACTGCGAGACGCTCTCCGACTGATGGGTTATATGTCCGTTTAACTGATCTAAATCCCTGATAATCGATTCTACGGAAGAAACCGTATTTTTAACATTATCAGACTGCGCTAAAATTTCTTCCCTCATTTTTTTTATGTCGACATTAATTTCTTCTATATCTTTTTTTGTTCTGGTCGTGTATGAAGCAAGTTCATCACCTGTATCGGTCATAGAAATTATTTTGCCTTTAATGCCGACAAGCAACTCCCTCATTCTTTCAAAAGTCTGATTAAAGTATTCACCTAACTTTCCGATTTCGTCATTCTGGTGGCTGCGAAGATGAAGCCGCTGCGTTAAATCCCAGTCTACCGAAATATGATCCAGAGTCTTTACCATAACGTTCATCGGGTTAATCATCGTTAATATATAGACATAAAATATTATGAAAATTACAGCGATTACCGCGATCATCGCAAGGAAAAGAAACGTCATGCTTGTACCCAGAATCGCCGACGCTCCGACATGCTGAATCGCGGTGATAAACCATCCGAGAGCCGGAACTTCTCCGACCGAAACCACGCCGCCGGGTATTTCAAAAGTATAGTATCCGTCTTTTTTAACCGCCGGAGCGCTGTTCATAATTTCGTCTCCGATATGCGCAAGATGGTCTTTAATGTTTATTTTATCCGAAACAAGAGACGAATCGCTCGCTCCTGTAATTTCTCCCTCAGCGTTAAAAAGAAAAAGCTGAGCGCTCCCTTTATAAGCTTTGTATATAGAATCAATAAAAGCGGTAAGGTCGATGCCTGTTCCGACAAGCCCTATTGGCAGCCCTTTTCCAATTCCTAAATTCGAACGCGTACCGGGATCAAAAACTGTCGCGTTAATCCAAAGCATAATCCTTCCAATTTCCGGATTATAATTGATGTTAAAATTATACTTTTCAGTTTCGTATAACGTCATCTTGTACCAGTAATTGTCCTTGTTATCCGTGTCAATTGTATAATGATTATCTTCGGAAAAATAGAATTCTTTATCGATATCGCTTGCCCAGAAAACCGTTTCACTTTTAAAAGAAAGTCTGTAACTTTCAATTTCATCGAAAGCTATTCTTTTTATTACAGGATCGCTTGGATCAAGAAAATGACGAATTATCAAAGGAGAAGTCGCCATTTTTAAAGCGAGAGCGATTTCGCCGTTTACCGACGCTTCAAGTTTAATTCTCTCGATTTCGATAGATTGTACAAGTTCATGTCCCATATTTACGCTTATAGTTTGTCTCATGGAAATTATGAATATAATGGTTCCGCCGATAACGATCAGCGCGAATAAAACGCCGGAAAATAAAAGAACATTTTTCCTTATTGATACTTTTTTTGTATTATTATCATTTTTCATTAAGTTTCTCCTGACATCATGGTAGAATATACCATATTATATAATTAAGCAACTAAAAGCGGTTTTAATAACTTTAAAAGTATCGCTTACTTTTGCGCTGTTAGTATGATATAATTTTAAAAGTATCTTAATAAAAGGCGGTGTATTATGATAATTTTAACTTTAAATTGCGGATCTTCATCAGCGAAATATCAAGTTTATGACTGGGAAAACAAAGACGTTCTTGCGGTCGGCATTGTAGAAAAAGTGACCATCGGCGGCTCTTTTATTACTCATAAAGCGAAAGGCAAAGAAGAGATAATTTTTAATCAGGATTGTCCGACACATACAGACGCGATTGATCTCATAATTAAAACAATAACAAGCAAAGAGATGGGAGTTATCAAATCCATGTCCGAGATTCAAGCTGTCGGTCACCGTGTTGTACACGGAGGCGACAAGTTTACAAAATCCGTCATTGTTGATAAAGCGGCGATGGAAGCGTTTACGGCGATGCAGGATTTAAGTCCGCTGCATAATCCCGCGAACATCATGGGTATCGAAGCGGCGAAAAAAGTGCTGCCTGACGCGCCGCATTGCGCGGTCATGGATACAGCGTGGCATCAAACCATGCCGCCTGAAAATTTTATGTACGCGGTTCCGACGGAATGGTACGAAAAATATCAAGTGCGCCGTTATGGTTTTCACGGCACGAGTTTTCTTTATACGGCAAAACGCGCGGCGATTCTTTTGGGGCAGGACCCGTTTAAAACAAATGTGATAATCTGCCACCTTGGAAACGGCGCTTCGATAAACGCCGTCAAAGACGGACTTTCATTTGATACGTCAATGGGAATGACTCCGCTTGAAGGACTAATCATGGGAACGCGCTCGGGCGATGTTGATCCTTCGCTTGCTTTTTACGTTATGCGCAAGACAGGAATGAGCGTCTCCGAAATTGAAAACGCTCTCAATAAAAAATCAGGGCTTCTTGGGTTGACCGGAAAACTTACGGACAGGCGCGATATTCAGGCTGCCGCTGTCGCCGGAGACAAGGAAGCTCTCCGCGCGCAGTACATCGAAGCGCATCATGTTAAAAAATATATCGGCGGATATCAGGCGGTTCTTGGCAGAGTGGACGCGCTTGTTTTTACCGCAGGCGTGGGCGAGTTTGCCTGGTTCATGAGAGAAAAATATCTGAACGGGCTTGAAGGTATCGGCGTTGTTTTTGATCCGCGCAAAAATAAAATTTCCTGCACAAGAAACACGGAAACTCTTATCAGCAAACCGGAATCAAAAATTCCTGTATTTGTAATTCCGACAGACGAAGAACTTGTAATGACCGAGGACGCGTTCGCGCTTATGAAAGGCACTTATGACACTCACACGCATTTTACATATTCATTCCAGAGCAAGAATTATGTAAACAAGGGGCGCGCCGAGGGACTTGTTCACGACTTGGAAAAACATCCCGAGCTTGCGGAAATAATAGCAAAACCAATATAGTTATTAAATGACTGAACTATTATGCATCGGTAACCCCATGATCGATGTGTTTATTAATATTGATTATACTCTTTCGGCAAAATACGGAATTAATGATCCTGTTCAGCATATCGACAGGGAAAAAGCGCACGCTCTTTTAAATGAACCTTCGATTTATGCTGAACAAGCGGTTAAATGTTCCGGCGGAGGAGCGGCAAACGTTGCGAAAATCGCTGCAATGCTCGGTATAAAAACATCTTTTTCAGGCTGCATCGGCAATGACGATCTTGCCGCATTGTTTGAAAAAGAAATAACAGACGCCGGCGCATCGGTGATATTGACAAAAACAAATGAAAGAACCGGCATATGTTTTGTGTGTACATCAGGCGGAGAAACAATAATCGCCGCGAGTCCCGGAGCCGCGCTGACGTTAGACGAAACATTAATCAGCGATGAATTAATCGGCGGCGCGGAAGCAATAGCGCTGGACGGTTATATTCTGGATCGCCGTTCTCTGGTACAGCATATTCTGCGCCTTGCAAGCCGCCGCGGAATTCCCGTCGCGCTGGACGCAGCTTCTGTTTTTCAAGTTCGAAGTAAAGCCGAAGAAATTCTAACATACAGCCGCAGCTTCCCGTTAATTATTTTTATGAACGCCGATGAATCGCTCGCATTTTATAACACAATCAGAAAAAACAGCACTGTAAAACCTGTTAACGCGGCAGCGGCAAAAGTAACACGCGATGAATATTCGAATCTATCCGATAGAGAAAAAGAAACGATCATTTTACAGGATGTCTGCCCGATGTTAAAAATAATTACAGACGGCGAGATATACCCTATCATTGTAGTCAAGTTGGGCGGAAGAGGCGCAGTAGTCGTCGCAGGCGGCAACATTTACCGCGAAGATACTTATACAATCATTCCCCGCAGCACTGTCGGCGCGGGAGACGCATTCTGCGCCGCATTTCTCGCGGCATGGATTCGCGGCAAATCACTTTCCGAGTGCGCAGTCCTTGGCAACAAAGTCGCAAGAGAAATTCTTGAAGTGCCGGGTACTCAAATCAAAAGCGGGAAATTAAAGTCGTTCACGAAGATGCTGGCGAAGTAGTCGCTAGCGTCTATCGCTTTGTGTAAAAGTTAAATTCATATCACTTGTAATTCTGACATTACTCTTAACATAATCCACATTATTAACATCAGTTATTCTAATATCGAATGTATCACCTCTAAGCAAAACATTTCCCATCCAAATTCTCATGCTATCTCTGTTTACAATACTTCCAGTAAGATCTCCTGTTTGCGCTTGACCGCCAACACGTACTGTTCCTTCCCTTATATTTATATTACCACCCAACCATTGAGGAGCTCCCGGAATACGGAACCAAATCATATTTATTGTGGTTCCCACATTATTAATAATTGTAACTGTCGAAGGTCTTTTAGTTAAAGAAAGAGTGATATCAACATCATTTAATGTTACTTGTTCATCATATTGAGCATTTCCAATATTATACGTAATTGTGTGTAAGGGATTAATATCTCTGCTTTGCTTTACATGAACATAATTTCCTCCATTAGAAATAGCTGAATCAAACGGTCTTATAATTGTAGCATTATATCCGGTATTATTAGTTATAGTAAGTGTCGGCGGTCTTTCTGTAATAATAACAGTAGAATCAGAGTTACCATCAAATTCTTTACTAAATGAATAATTATTAATAAAATAATTGAAAATAAAATTTCTCTGATTTCCATCATTACTGACTTGCATACGAGAATTACTTCCATTATTAATTGTTTGTCCGCTATCAGTACGAACAAGATATCCAGTATTATTTTGAACAGTAATTAAAGGATCTCTGTCTCGAGCGGTAAATGTAATCGGATCTGAAGTTGCAATTTTTGATGTTCCGGCAAATACGAGCACTTGTGTTGTTTTAACGGTAGAAAATTTTATCGATACATTTATTTTTGTGTACGAAATACCATTATTATCAATAATCCGAATATCTTTATTAGTAATAGTTCTTGGAGTCGCTGATTTACCTCTTTCTTGAAAAAATATAACCTGCCTGCCATTAGGAATAGTTTCTTCATTCCATGAAGCAATACTATATTGATTGCTAATTACGGCTCCGTTTTCAGTCCATGCAATTCCTTTTCTAATACTTCCCCAATCTTTGTTTCCTGTATCTCTAATATAAACTCTCGTAATATGGTTATTAGTATCATTTTTAATTGATTGAAAATGTTCATAAGAAGCGCAACTAATAACCGCTAATCCAATTAACAGTAAAAGAACCGGAAAACCTGTTTTAAAATGCTTGATCTCTTTCATAAATACTCCTTTAAGCGTTATTATTTCCTTTTTGGTTTTTAATAAAAAAGGAAAATATGGCGAAAAATTATCGCCCCTCGTATAAATAATGTACCATCATTAATAATACGTGTCAAGAGCAGGATGCTGATTATATCTTAAAATTTGATATTATATGAGGAAAAAAAACCAAGATTTACGGCAAATTTTATCGGTTAACCTCAAGGAACAACGCCAACTTCTCGGAGTTTCACAGGAAAAACTTGCAGAAATGACAGGACTTTCATGGCAAACAATAAATAGCATCGAATGTAAACGAACATGGGTAAGCGATAGTACATTGGAAGCGCTTGCTGCCGTTTTTAAAATAAAAACATTTCAACTGCTCATGCCTCAGGAAACCAGAGCAATTTTATCTCAAAATTCCACAATAGCATTGCAGAAGCTGGCAGAAGCAAAAAAAGAATATGACAATGTCTTTATAGAAATCTACGGAAAATTAGATTAACATTAAGAAGGTATCAAACCCACATGAAAATAAATCTCCACAAAAACAATAAAAAGCTGTATATTGATACATAGGGAGATTTTATGGCGGATGCGCAATTACAAATGGATTACCCAAAAGGTATAACATTTGAGCAGGTTTGGGCTGCTTTAATGGAAGATAGAGAGTTATTTAAAAAATCTCAGCAAGAATTTGACCGCAATTTAAAGGAATCTAAGCAGGAATTTGACCGCCAAGTGAAAGATATGAACAAAAGATTTGGTGAGTTCTCTAACCGTTTTGGTGAAATTGTTGAATATATGGTTGCTCCCAGTCTTAATGATAAATTTAATGAATTGGGATTTGCCTTTCAAAGAACAAATAATAATTCAAAGTTTTCAGATATTAAAAATAATATAAAATTTGAAGTTGATATAATACTGGAAAATGGTCAGAAGGCTATACTTGTAGAAGTAAAATCTAAACTCACAACAGAAGATGTAAAAAACCACATCGAACGCCTTAAAAAAATGCGCAAATATGCCGATTTACACAATGATAATAGAATTTTTTTAGGAGCTGTAGCAACCGTGGTTACTCTTGCGAATGTAAAAGAATTTGCATTAAATAAAGGTTTATTTGTAATCGAACCAATCGGAGAAAGTTTAAAAATTACATCGCCTAATAATAATCTTAAGGAATGGTAATTACAACAACACCGCTTTTTTAATCTTCTCTGCCGTTTCTTTATCAATTAATTTTTCGATAATAGCGATTGACCACTCTCCGGCTGTTCCGGCTGCGCGGCTTGTTATGATGTTATCGTCAATTACTACATTTTTTTCCTGCCAAACAGCTTCTTTTACTTTTTCTTCCATTCCGGGATAACAAGTAAAACATTTTCCTTTAATGAGACCAAGCGGATAGAGAACAACAGCGGGAGCGGCGCAAATTGCGCAGATTAGTTTTTTGGAAACGGACATTTTTAAAAGTAATTCGCTTACTTCTTTGGACGCTGCAAGATTGGCAGAGCCGGGCATTCCGCCGGGGACAATAACCGCGTCATATTCATCATTTTGTTTTATAAGTTCGGTAAGCGTGATGTCGGCGGTTAATTTAATTCCGCCCCATTTACTTGTTACGATTAAGTTATTAGAAATTGACGCTATTATTACCTGCGCTCCGGCTCTACTTAAATAGTCGATCGGCGTTACAGCCTCGACATCTTCAAAACCGTCGGCTAATAAAATAACAGCTTTTTTAGACATGTTACCGGTTTCTTCGCTCTTCTTCGGATTTACAATCGATGCACATTAGAGCGAAAGGTATCGCGATCAACCTATCCTGAGGAATTCGTTTGCCGCATTTAATACAGTGTCCGTATTTATTTTGTTTGATACGCGTAATTGCGGAGTCGATTAATTTAAGCCGTTTTAATTCCTGTGCGCCGATCGCTTCGATCATTTTTCTGTCGATATCATCAGAGGCAATGTCGGCAAGATCCTTTGGTTCTTCGCCTTCCATTATTTCTTTAAATTCTTCGCTGCTTGCTATTAGATTATCAACAATCTCAGCTTTTAATACATTGAGCGCTGCTTCCATCTTATCAAGAAATTCTTGATCTATCGGCGGGATTTTTTTCTTTTTCTTGCCTGCAGCCGCCATAATTCCCCCCTTTAAAAAAACTTATCAACAAAAATGCCGTTTTATCAAAAAACATTATCATACATGTTTTCTGTCTTGTCAATAAAAATTTAATTCTTCTTTAACAGCGGGATGATCGGCGCGGTAAGTTCTAATACCGCGGGAAAATCATCGGGCTGCATTAAAATTGTTTCGCCGTCCATCTGCGCTAATATCGGATGCTTGCCTGTAAACTCCAGCCGATTCGCGTTTAATAAAATCGAATTTTTATTACTAATATGCTTTCCGGTAGCAACTTGATTCTTCAAAGCCAATTTTCCAAAGACTGATGTTTGCTTTATCGCGCAGACATTACGATCGTCCGGAAGAATATGCTGCTGAGAACCGTAACTGCGGTGACCCGAAGCGCCCATTGCCAGCAACAACAGCTTTTCATTAAAAGCCATAATTTCTTTTTTATTAGCGTCAAAAGCGCGGACATCAAAATAATCAACTTTAAATTTTTTATCGTAAAAAAGAGCGGCGATATCCAGCCAAAAATGATAAGAATTACCCGGCGTTTTTGCTTTCATTATATTAGTTTGATGAGTAACAAACGCATCAAGACCGAGTGATAAAATATTAAAAGCCAGAAACGGTCCTTTCCATTTTGACGAACCGCTCTCTGCCGGGAACAACTGCACTGCCGATGAATACTCAATATGAGAAGGACACAGCAGCAAGTCCAAAGCCTTATCCATGCTTTCTGCGTCAGCGCCGTCATTGCCGGTTCCCATAGGCAAACGTAAAACAGCGAGGGTTCTGCGGATAGTCGCCGAAGCTTCATAGACAACCCTCATAATTTCGCCGTGAGTGCCGTCTCCGCCGGCGCTGATAATTAAATAGAAAGGATCGGGATCTTTCTCGGCTCTTTTAACAAACGATTTAGTAATTTCCGCCGCCGAACCTTTACCCTCTGTCAAATTTAAAAGCACGTTTTTATACATCTGCCTTTTCGGCATTGTTTGTGCTTTTTTCTGATATGCTTTTAAAATCTGAAGCCGATTTGCCCATTTAGAAGGAATAATAAATCCTCCGGCAATCGGATTAACGATAATAATACAACGCAAAGGCCGATCGATAGATACAAGAGAGTGTTCGCAAATATCAGCCATGGCTTGGGTAAAGAAATAATCCATAACGATATTATAACATATTTTTACAAAATTTAAAATAAATGGATAAAGAATTTAAAATGAATAAAGAATTTAATTGAAGTCCTGCCGCCATTAGGCGGCAAGGATCATTATTATTTTGCCAGTCCGCTTAGGATTGATTTGAATAGATCTGTTTTTGTGTCTTTTTCTAAAACCTTATCGAGCGATTTTACAGCGGCTCCCGATCCCGCGAATGATACGCCGAATTTACTCGCCAATGTACTGCCTAGTTCTGAAGCCATTTTGTTAAGTCCTTTTTCATTCTCGGCGGTTTTACCAAGTTTCGAAGCCATTGCTGCGATTGATGAAAGATTCGCTCCTTTGCCGTCGCCGCCCATGATTGCCGCAGCAAGACCGGCGATACCGGTTTTCGCATCGGCGCTTTTGCCGCTGACTTTTCCGGCTGATATTAACGAACCGGCAAGCTCCGCTATATTGCCAAGTTTTGAATCTTTAAGCAGTCCGGCTTTTGACGCGATAGACACTGCCGATGCGACCTTACCGACAAGATCGCCCGCGCCGCCGGCTTTACTCCCCAAAAGCGCGGGAATAATTGTCGCGATATCCAATCCCGGAATCGATCCGCTTTTAGATACTTTTTCTCCTGCCAATCCGGCAGCCGCCGCTCCAATTCCTGAAAGAATACTCAATGCCGATGAAGCCATAAATACCCCCTTATATAATACGTTTACAATATAGAAGTCTCTGGATAATTCTATTATGTAATATGAATTTCATCAACGCTCTTTTGATGTATAATATTGACAAAATATGTAATAAGTTTTTTTCATTTTAGTTTATATTTATTATATGAAAGCAATTAACAAATCATTTTTTAAAAATCCTTATGATGATCCGGATTACAGCGTTTCCGGCTTTTGGTTCTGGAATGATTTAATCAAAAAGGATGAGCTTGAAAAACAGCTTGGTTTAATGAAGCAGATCGGCGCGAATCAGCCTGTAATTCATGCGCGTAACGGACTTTTAAACGAATACTTAAGCGATGACTGGTTTTCGCTTTTTAAATTTACAGTTGATGAATGTAAAAATAACGGTCAAAAATGCTGGATTTATGATGAAAAAGACTGGCCAAGCGGCAACTGCGGCTGGTCGCTCACAAAAGATGAAAAATACCGAGAGCATTTTTTGCAATTTGATTTTTTTAAATTAAAAGCGAATAAATTAATTCATCTTGATAAAAATTATTTAACAGCTACAGTTTTTTTTAAGAACGGAAAAAATGAAACTTTAGACCTTAACATAAAAAGTTTTACATTTAACGAAGACGTTGAAATAATCTGCGTTTATATTGATGTCGATCCTTACGAAGCTTGCGGAAAGTATAACATCGAATATTTAAGCGGGGATGCAATAAAATTATTTATAAACAGCACTCATGAAAAATATAAAGAACGATTTAAGGATGATTTCGGAAAAATTATTTCCGGCACTTTCATGGACGAGACAAGATTTTGCAATGCAATGCCGTGGACAGAAGAATTCTGCAATGAATTTAAAAATAGAAAAGGATACGATATTATTCCGCTCTTGCCATTTCTTGTCCGTAACGGCAAAAAAAGCGATTTAATCCGTTTTGATTATTACGATGTTGTTTCCGATCTTTACGCCGAAAATACTTACAAACAGATTTACGACTGGGCAGAAAAAAATAATTTAAAAACAACAGGGCATGTTCTGGGAGAAGAAACAATCGCAACACAGAGTTATTTCGGAGCGGACGTTATACGCATTTTCCGTTATCTGCATGTACCGGGAATTGATCATCTTGGAAACGGCATCGGCAGCTTGGACGCGAAATTCATCGCGAGCGCTGCTCATCATTACGGCAAAGACCGCGTTAGCTGCGAAGCGTTCGGCGCGTCAGGCTGGGATATGGAATATGAGAGCATGGTGCGCATCTCTAACTGGCTTTTTCAACAGGGTATCAACTTAATACTAATGCACGGTTTTTATTATTCTATCCGCGATGAGCGCAAAGATGATTTTCCGCCGTCTTATTTTTTCCAGTGGAAGCATTGGAATAGAATGAAAGAATACATTCCAATGGCGAACAGAATGATGGAAATGTTAAGCGGCGGCTATCCTGAGACAGGCATACTTGTATACTCGCCGATGGAAACTTTTTGGAATTATTTTGAACCTGATTTAACGCTTAAAACATTTTTCGCTAAACCCGGAACTCCGCTTGCGAAGTACGGCTCCGCGCCGCCGCCGATTAAAAACGAAAGAGCCGCGTTTATTGACAATCAGTTTCAATTAATATGCGCCGGTCTCGCTGATGAGAATCTTGATTATGAAATTACCGGCAGCGACGCTTTATCAGAATTTAAAATTGAGAACGGCTGTTTTATTAATACTCATACAGGAGCTTCGTATCATGTAATTGTTCTTCCCTGCGTTAAACTAATGACACCTAACATGGTTGATTTATTGGATAAATTTTCGCATGAAGGCGGCATAGTTATCAGCTATCATAATGAAGATTATGTAACAGTCTCAAAAGACGGAAGCCATATACGGAAAAAATTACAAACAGCAGATAAATCAAAGTATAAAATCACGAAGGAAATCATTGAAATTATTAATATTTGCCGGGAAAATTTAAAACTTCCATATAAAATAATTTCCGGCACCAGAAAAACAAAACACAGCCAGCCTAGTTATCCTGACTATCTTATCGATCCGTACATTCACGATGACGAGAAAATTTCCGGTGTCGGCGTTAGCAGATATATAAAAAGCGGCTGCAGGATTTTCAATTTTACAAATTATAATGAGGTATCAGAGAATCTGCGCGTTTGGATAGAATCGGAAGATACTCCAAGCCTTTTTATTCCCGAAACAGGAGAAATAATTGAAGCTGTGTCCGCCGAAATGTCAGACAACGGTTATGAATTCAATCTGGCAATTCCGGCAAACAGAGCTGTTTTTGTTGTTTGTAAAACGCGTTAAACCAATTCCCCGTACTTAGGAAGATAATCGGCGTTTTTCTTAAACATCTTTTTTGTCATTTCTTTGATTTCCTGTATTCCCAAAACCGATGAAGTTAAAGGATCGAAAGCGATCGCCTGATAAACTTTCCGACTGTCGAGAGAAAGCGCTCCTTCAACAGCGAGCTCTTCGCAGATTGAACTTGTGTGAACAAGAGCGGCAAGCTGATCGGGAAGTTTTCCTAAGCGAATCGCTTCAAATCCGTGAGGAGAAGCAAGCACCGGAACTTCGACACACGCGCTGCGCGGCAGGTTGTCAATCAGTCCGTTATTCAAAACATTTCCGTTAAACTTAAACATTGTTTTGTCACCGAAGATCGCGTTAAAAATGTAAGCAGCGTATTCCTGTCCGCGGTTTAAATCGGTGTTTGGATCGTTCAGCCAGTCTTCAATTTCTTTTATCCATGAATCTTTTCTGCTGAGGTATTCGTTTAAAATAAAAGCGTGTACTCCCGGATTCCAGCCTGTTCCCGGTATGCAGAATTTTTCGATTAAATCGGGTCGTTTGCGGAACCACGCGTTGTATTCCGAGTTGTGACCTGACGATTCTGTCGGGTAATAATCCAAAAGCATAAACATTTCGTTACGCACAATTTCTTCGTTATAGATTTTAGGATCCTTCATCGCCTCGCGTAAAAGAGGATACGCGTCTTTTCCTTTCCATTTATAATCAATATAAAATGCCTGATGATTAATGCCCGCGCATGTGTAAGTGATGTCGCTCATATCCGCGCCGATCCAGTTTGCGAGCATCCACGCTGTTCCTTGAACACTGTGACAAAGACCGGAGATTTTTAATTTTGGAAACTGAGTCTGCATAGCGCGGCACAGCATCGCCATCGGGTTTGTATAATTGAGGAAAATCGCGTTAGGACAATATTTTTCGATATCTTTGCAAATGTCGAGCATTACAGGAATTGTGCGCAATGCGCGGAAAATTCCGGCTGGACCTCTTGTATCACCAACATTAATATCAACGCCGAATTCTTTCGGAATCTCGATGTCGTAACGCCAGACATCAACATCGCCGTTTAAAATTGTGCATAACACACCGTCGGCTCCTTCAAGCGCTTCAACGCGGCTATTAGTTGAAATTATTTTAGCGTTGTAATTTCCAGCTTTTACAATTTTTTGTATAGCCTTGGTAATGTAATCAAGCCGCGCCTGATCAATGTCCATAAGCGCGATTGTGGCGTCCTTGAACGCGTCAAAAGTTAAAATATCTTTAACTAATGTCCTTGTAAAGCCGAAACTTCCAGCTCCGATAAATGCAAACTTTGCCATTTTTTTCTCTCCTTATCCGTAAAATATTTAAAAAAGCTTGAAGCTCCAAAATCAAAAGTAAAAACTTTCATACACATATTTTATCATATTTTAATAATTATCAAGCCGGTATTTTACGAAAAATTATATTGATGATAACAGATTTTCCTGAATCTCGGCGGCAATTTCTTCCGGCGTTTTTCCGTCAGTCTTAATAATAATATTTGAGATTCGCGAATACCCCGCAGCGCGGCGATCATGCAGTTCACGATGAATCTCTTCGCCGGATTTTTTAGGGTCATCAGTTTTTAGGAAAGGCGGCAGCTCTCCGCCGTTTGAATTTATGATTCTGTTCCACGCTGCAGCGGCGGAAATATCAAGATAAACAATTATAGCGTCAATTTTTTTTAATGTATCAACTGCTTCAATGTTGTCGATAATTCCTCCGCCTGCCGCGATCACCCGGCGAATATCACCGGACTCAGCGCCATTCGAGACTATGCAGCCTGAGTCAGCGCCGCATGAATCAACATTACCTAAGTCAGTACCGCCGGAATCTAAAATTAAATTTAACGCATCAGTTTCCGCTTTTTGAAACACAGCCTGAGATTCCAAAAAAAGCTGACGCGGCGTTTTTCCTGTTTGCTGAAAAATTATTTCATCAAGATCGATAAATTCGAATAAGTAAATTTGAGCGAGCGTTTTTCCTGCGCTTGTTTTTCCTGAATGTTTTGGACCTGTCAGAAAAATATCTCTCATGGGTTTCAACCTACTATAAAATCTGATAAAATGCCACTATGCACGGTTCGTGGATCATTCCGGTGATAATTTTAATTTCCTCAATTCCGGTAATCGCCGTGTATTTGTGGTTCCACCTCGCAAAATATCAATTTAAATTAGTTAGATTCTTATTCGCTCTTCTCGCAGGCGCGGCAACTTTTATTCCGGCTTTAATACTACAGCAATTTTTAATAATCCCGTCATTAACGCTTGGCAGAACGGCTCTGCTTTATGAATTTTTTGTGCGTATCGCATTTACGGAAGAAATGTGCCGCCTGCTGATGATATCAATTTTTTATCTGGCAGGCAATTTAATAATTAAAAGAAATTCTGTTAAACCTGACGAACCCGTATCGCAGCAGCTCACTTTTAATGAATTTAAAAAAGGATCGGCGATAGGTCTTGTCGCGGGTCTCGGTTTCGCTCTTTTAGAAAGCGTAAGATTCACAGTATCCTCATTAGATACCGGCATTTTATTTCTGCGAATTTTTTCCGCGTTCCCGCTTCATGCCTCCTGCGGCTCCCGGGTCGGCGCAGCCGCGGTAATGTTTCGCTCACATCCGAAGCAGGCTCTTCTTCGTATCATCACCGCAACAGCGATTCACGGAGTCTATAATTTCATGCTGGAACTCCCGTTTGGTATCCCTTCCATCACCGCAATCTTAATCGCTCTTTCAGCTTTTATAACCTCGGTTCTCAATATACGCGGTGTACAATTTGGCATTACAGAACAAAAAGAAGTTCCAAATGAAACTCCGGAGGAATGATAGTAGACATTTGATAAGTACCAGGATTATAAAAATAACTATTGACATAATAAATAAAAATGTGTATGTTATTAAACACGACGCAAGGTAGAGCAGTTGGCAGCTCGTCGGGCTCATAACCCGGAGGTCGCAGGTTCGAGTCCTGTCCTTGCTAGAAAAACCAAAAGACCGGAATCCCTTTCTTACAATTGGCGGTGAATCATGGGTCTGTTTCAAAAAGCCATTCTCAGAAAATATTTAAAAGGGCTGGATGATAAGATAACCTCGGCTTATCAGCAATTTGTTAATTACTTCCATAATCCGGAAATTCAAGAAAACATCCGTAATTGTAAAGAAGAACAGTTTCAGGAAGGCTTCCTAAGAGAACTATTTGTTAAAGTTTTAGGTTATACCCTTAAACCGGAACCGAATTTTAATCTGATTACAGAGCAGAAAAATGAAACCGATTCAAAAAAGGCTGATGGCGCAATATTAATAAACGATGAAATTGTTGGTGTTATTGAGCTTAAAGACACCACGACAACAGATTTGAAACAGGTTGAAGGTCAGGCATTCGGTTATAAAAATAATCACAGAAATGCAATATATGTGATTATTTCCAATTTTGAAAAATTACGTTTCTATATTGATAATGCGATTGATTTTATTGAGTTTAATTTATTTACGCTTAATCAAGATGATTTTGCCGTATTATGGCTTTGTCTGGCATATTCAAATATTTCCATCAATTTGCCAAAGCAGATAAAAGATGAGTCAATAAGCAGCGAAGATAAAATAACAAAGCAATTTTATAATGAATATGCTTCTTTTAAACAGGTTCTTTTTGAAGATTTACTAAAGAAAAATCCAAGTTATGATAAATTAACTCTTTTTAAGAAATCACAAAAATTATTGGATCGTCTTCTTTTTATTTTGTTTGCAGAAGACAGCGGACTGTTACCGCCAAACTCTATAGCAGAAGTAATTAAAAACTGGGAATCACTTAAAGAACTGGATGAATACAGACCACTATACGAACGCTTTAAAAAATATTTCAGTTATTTGAACACAGGTCACAAAGGGAAAAAACATGACATTTTCGCTTACAACGGCGGATTATTCGCTCAAGATGATATTTTAGACAATATTGAAATCTCTGACGATGTTCTATTACAGCATCTTTCAATTATTAACCGTTATGATTTCTCAAGTGAAGTAGATGTAAATATTCTTGGACATATTTTTGAACATTCATTATCTGAGATTGAGGAAATTACAAACTCAATTGCCGCACAAACAGGGTTTGTAAACATTGAACAGAAAAATATCGGAAAGCGCAAAAAAGATGGTGTTTTCTATACTCCTCGATATATCACCGTTTATATTGTAGAAAATACATTAGGCAAATTGTGTACAGAAAAGAAAAATGAACTTGGTATTAATGAAGCAGAATATTCATCTGATAGAAAACGGCAAAAGGCTACAATAACAAAAATTGAAAAAAGAATTTTGGATTATCGTAACTGGTTATTATCGCTTACAATTTGTGATCCTGCCTGCGGAAGCGGTGCTTTCTTAAATGCTGCACTGGATTTTCTTATTAACGAACATAACCTTATTAATGAAATGCGCGCAAAAATACATAATGAGTCTTACCAGCTTTTTGATAATATCGAAAATGACATTTTAGAAAACAATCTTTTTGGCGTAGATATAAACGAAGAAAGCGTAGAAATTGCAAAACTCGCTTTATGGCTGAGAACAGCAAAACCAAATCGTAAACTTAATTCGCTGAATGAAAACATTAAATGCGGTAATTCATTGATTTCTGATCCTTCTGTAGCCGGAGATAAAGCATTTGATTGGAAAAAAGAGTTCCCTCATGTGTTTGCAAACGGCGGTTTTGATGTAGTGATTGGCAATCCACCTTATTTGGTTATAAAAGGAGGAAGATGGTTAAATGGATTTGAATATAATAAAGATTCCATTAAATATATAAAGAAAATATTTACAACTGCAGAACAGCAAATTAATACATATGTGCTATTTTTGGAACATGCGAAATTCCTTGCAAAACAAGATGGAATTATTTCTCAAATAACTCCCAATACATATTTTACAAACGAATATTCAAAAAAACTAAGGTTATTTCTTTTACAGAAATGTGATTTGCTAGAATTAAGAAATACAGGTTTGGTTTTTGCTGATGCTACTGTTGAAACTGCAATCATTACTTTTACAAATTCCTTTTATAAAGATAAAACAAAAATAATAAATAAAGATAACAATTTTGAAATTAATTTAATGGATCTTTGTGTTATGTCTGAAGATTCAAAATATTTAGTAAATTTAAAGAATAATGAAATAAAATTATTAAATAAATTGAATAAAAATGAAAAATTAAATAAATTTGCAAAGGTTTGGCGTGGTTTAACTACTGGTAATGACGAGAAATATCTTTCAGATAAAAAATTATCAGATAATTACAAACCTATTATTACTGGCTCAGAAGTGTATAGATACTTAAAATGTAAAAATAAATTATATGTTAATTACTTACCTGAAGAATTAGACAGAGCCAGAGATGAAAGAATATTTTTATTAGAAGAAAAATTAATATCAAAATTCATTGGAACTCGGTTGGCTTTTTGTTATGATAATGAAAAAAACTACGTTATTAATACCGCATGTTCATTAGAGTTAACAGATAATAATATTTTAATTAAATATCTATTATGTTTATTAAATTCAAATCTATTAGATTTTTATTTCAAACGTATTTATAGTGATTCAAGAGATGTTTTTCCGCTGATGAAATCCGGGAACATTGAACACCTTCCCATATATATTACGTCTTTACAAAACCAACAATCTTTTTCGGATCTCGCAGAAAAAATGTTATTATTAAACAATGAATTAAACATTAGTAAAAATCGTTTTTTAAAGCGTTTAACAGATAATTTAAATAATATAAAAATTACTAAGAAAATAGAAGACTTTGAAAAACTCGATTTTAAACAATTTGTTGCAGAACTGAAAAAACAGAAAATAACCCTGACACTAAAACAACAAGATGAATGGGAAGCGTATTTTAACGATTATAAAGGTGTTTGTTCCGCCGCTGTAAACCACATTGAGGCTACGGATAGGGTGATTGACCAAATGGTGTATGAGCTTTATGGGTTGACGGAAGAAGAAGTGAAGGTGGTTGAGGGGTGAGGAATATTTACACATGTAATATATGGCTCTATTTAAGATTAGATTTTATAGAATGCGGAGAATATTAATAAGAATATTATTATATTGACATTTTATGTTATTTAATATATAATATGGTGGTTTATTAATAATATTACATTTACAATTTTATGTGAGAGGGTAAAAATATGAACGTTAAGATCTATAAATGTTTTATTGCTTCACCAAGCGATACTAAAAAAGAAAGAGAAATTTGTGAGAAAGTTTTTACTGAAATAAACAGAAATCTAGGAAATATTTATAATTTTAGAATAGAATCATTGAGATGGGAAAATGATGTACGTCCAAGTTTTGGTACTGAAGGGCAAGATGTAATTAATAAACAAATTGGAAATGATTATGAATTGTTCATTGGAATAATGTATAAAATGTTTGGCACACCAACTTTTAATGCCGGATCTGGAACCGAAGAGGAATTTAATAATGCATATGATAAATATAATAATAGTATAAACGGTGTTGAAATAATGTTCTACTTTAACGATAAGGCACCAGATAGTCTATCAGACATAAATATAATGGAGTTAGATAAAGTTAATTCATTTAAAGCTAAAGTATCAGCACTTGGAGGGTTATATTGTAAGTATGATGGTTGTGATGATTTTGAAGATAAGTTAAGGCAACATATTAATAAATATTTCAAAGATAAATATATGAAGAAAGAAACTAATTCAATGGACATAAATAGCATTAGAATATTATTAAAAAAGCGATTAGACGATGCGTTGTGTATGTTTGATGATCAACCTATTATATGGGAAGAACGAATATTAAGTAAAACTAATGAAATTTCTCAAAATCCAGATGACAACAACGAAAATTATGTAAAAATTAATGAACTAATTAATAACCCACAGTCTTACGTAATTTCGGCACCACCACGATTTGGACTGACATGTCTTGCTCATTATTTAATATTAGCAGCATGGGATAAAAATAAGTTATGGATTTATCTTGATTCTAAAAATGAGAAATCGCATAAAATACAAAAATCAATGGAAAAAGAACTAAAAAATATAAAAAAAAATATTTCTGATGTAGAATGCATAATACTGGATTCTTGGAATACACACGAAAATGATTCGTTAAAAAAATTAAAAAATATTTCTGAATTATATAGCAAAATACCAATTATTGTAATGCAAACTATTGATGATTCAAAATTTATCACTGAAAAACATGAATCAATCAAAATCAGTAGAAATTTTACTCAATTACACTTACTGGCAATGACACGAAGACAAATGAGGAATGTTGTATCAAAATATAATATTAAAAAAAAATTGCTGATGAAAATGCATTGCTAACAAAGGTAGCATCTGATCTTGAAGTATTGAATATTCATAGAACGCCAGAGAACTGTCTAACACTTTTAAAAGTAGCAGAGAAACACTTTGATGAAACACCAATAAACAGAACAAAATTATTAGAAATGGTACTTTTTGTCTTATTCGATATTGGTGATATTCCAACATATAAAACAAAACCTGATGTAAAAGATTGTGAATATGTTCTCGGTAGATTCTGTGAAAATATTATTCGAAATGATAAACAAGAATTCACAAGAGAATATTTCATAAATGAAATAAAAGTATTTTGTTCAGACAAACTTATTGATTTAGAATTTGAAGTTGTTTTTAACATACTATTTAGTAATAATATTATAGTAAGAAAAGGATATAATTTTATATTTAGATCATCCTTTTGGATTTTTTATTTTATTGCTAAAAGAATGCATATTGATAAAGATTTCTCTGAATATATATTTAATTCGAAAAAATATCTCTCATCTCCTGAAATTATAGAATTTTATACAGGAATAGATAGGAATCGTTCAGAAGCTCTGTTAATATTAAAAGAGGATATAAAACAAACATGTGATTTAGTATTTGATAAAATTGGTATTCCTGATGATATTAATCCATACGTTCATATTCATTGGAATCCAACAGAAGAACATATTGAGAAAATGCATGAAGAAATAAGTGAATCTGTTCTAAATTCTGGGTTACCCGATGAAGTAAAAGATAAATATGCTGACAGAAGTTATAATCAAATCAGACCATATGATCAAACGATTACAATTCAAAGTATATTTGAAAAATACTCGTTATATAAATTAATACAAGAAATTAAAGCTACTTCTCGCGCTTTAAGAAACAGTGATTATGCTGATCCTAGAATAAAAAAAGAATTATTAGATGAAATACTTAGAAGTTGGCTTCAACTATCTAAGATATTATTTGCAATAGCACCAATTATGGCATCAAGAGGAATAGCTCATTTTGAAGGAGTGAGTTTTATATTATCTAAAGATTATGATAATGATTCATTTGAGGAAAAATTAAATGAAATAATACTAGCAAACTTAACAAATGTTGTAAGTATTTTTAAAGATGATATATTTTCAAGTAAAATAGGTCCATTACTATTTTCTCGTTTTACAAATGAAATAAATCCTTTAATTAAACACCAATTAGCATTATTATTTATTATGGGAAGACCAAGAAATTGGGAAAAAACAATTGATAAATATATTGTCTCATTACCTAAAGATTCTTTCTTTTTATCAGATATAGTTCATGAATTAAGATCTCAATATCGATTTGGATTTTTAAATGAAAAAGAATTATATGAAATGGGTTTATTAATAAAAAAAGGACTAGCAAAACATCATTTTGGAGCAAATAATCCTAGATTTGATTTATTAAAACAAATTCCGAACTCTATTATACCTAAAAGAGAAAAATATCAAGACGATTAAAAGAAATAGTATTCTTTAAATCTGTTACCTATGTAAAAACAAATAACTTAAAATTGAATAATAAGTAATGATTGTAGGTATCTATTTTCACACTGTCCGCAACATAGCCTCTCTCAAAATAGAGTTCATCCGTGTCTGACACCCTTTCCCTGCACTCTGTAACCATTCAATCACATCAGCATCAAGAGGGGAACCTTCCTTCACTTCATTTCAGTTGGTTGAGGTTCAAGACGGACATTAACCATCTTTTTAATAGGTTTATAATTTGCTATATTCCGATTACGAGAAAGTTTCAGTTGTTCTCCTACAAAGAAACAGGACAAACAGAAATAATATCATCCAGAATTTGCATGTCACTTATTGAAATAAATTTTTCACATTCTCCTGAATAAAATTTATTCTTGTCATTCATAGCAATATAAGCAAATAAATTTGCTATCTGCTCGGAATCTTCTGCGTTTTCCATTAACTCTTTATTTACGATATGACCTATCTCGTGAGCTATTAGAATCCTTATTGTTATTTCATCGTAACATGAATTGTAATAAATAATTGCTCCAGATGGATGATATCTGATCGTTGCTATTCTTCTTATGCTGCCAGCAATCTCCATCTCCCATCCAGAAATATAGCCAGTTCATCACTATATTCATCATCAATAGAAATGGAATCGTTTAAATTTGATGTATCAACAACATGCATACATTTTCTAAGCAGTTGAATACGCTCAATTTTATCATTTACGCAATTTTTTGAAAAAACACCTTCTACCTGAGCTTTATTCATTGAAATAAACAAGTCATCAACAATACTGTCAACCTTAATTGAGGCTTCAGCAAGATTCATTGTCTTTCTCTCCGTCATAAGCTATTAATAATTATCTACCTGAAAGGTAAATCCCCACTCGTACTACAATTATCATATAAATACCATATTTTGACAAGTAAAAAAAAGTTAAAATAAGCGTTTTTATAAAAAAACTACAAATATAATCTAAAAAACAAGTTGGAAAAAACTCTTTTTCACACCATCCTCAGCATAGCCTTTTTAAAAATATCATTCATCTGTGCCTGAACATCAACCGTCTTTTTGATAGGCTTATTACTTATCATGATTTAAATTTAATATATTAATTAATTATTAATTATGCTACAATATAATCAAATAAAACTATAAGGAGTTTGGAATGATAAACGAAATGCTAAAGGAAATCGGCGCTGCTAAAGCTAAAGACGAAAAGGAATTTACTAAGGAATTAAGCTTGTATCTGAAAGGGGAAAAACTGGAATCAAGTATAAAAGATTTTTGGGGTGGCAGGGAAAATAATCAAGCCGTAATTAAAGGGAATTACAATTCGATGACGAAACAGTTGTCGTTTTTGTTTTTGCTTTTACAGGATTTAAACAATTTGATTAAGCAGTCTTTTGAAGGGAAAAAAGATAAGGACAATTTTAAACAGCGAATGACCGCTTGTAACAAATTGTATAATAAATCTTTGCAAACATTTATTGATATGTTTGCTCTGCTTGACAACGGTTCAATGATGAGTTCGTTTCTGCTGTGGCGTAGTATATACGAAAATTATATAACTACAAATTATATAACTAAGGGAACCGAGGAAGAAGCGAAACTTTTTAATGAATATGAAACTGTACAAAAAAATAAATTAACCGGCGTAAAATTAGCTAAAGCGGACAAAGAAAAGTTTGCGAAAAAATACGGCAGAGATTATGAGACTAACGACTTATGTTTTGCGAAAAACATGAAAGGCAAAAAAACTTTTATTAAATTTGTCAGGATCGCTAAAGAAAAGAAACTTTACAAATATTATATCATGTCCGGATACATCGGGCTTTCCGGCGCTTTTTCTGTTGATAACGGAATCACTTTCGATCCAAAAACTACCGGTAAAAAAATCTGTTTCTATAACGAAGAAACTTCAAAAAGCGTAAACGCGTATGTTTCTCTTTTAGGCGAGTTTGCTGATTTAATGATTGAAAATTTTATCGAAGATAAAAAGCAAAAAGAAACCTTAAAGAAACTTATTACGCATTATGGCAGAGAAATCGACAGAAAATGGAAGAAGAAATAGTTTTTTCTAATCCTATTAACAAATTTTTATTTTGATATTAGGAACATTAGCATATAAAATATTTGTGTCAACCGTATAAAAATTTAATAATTTCTCAAGATTACTCACAGATAAAGGCATGTCATTTTTGAACCAGTCCATGATTACAATGATTATGCCTGTTATCTGATAATGAATTTTATACCGGTACGCAAGCTGCGCTTCTTTGTTTAATTTATTTTTCTTTTGATTGAACAGCATATTATGCCATTCTTTAAAACTGTCAGTAAACAAATCTTCTATTCCGGCGATCGATAATAATTTTTTGGTATTATCACGATGGCTAACCATATATTTTATATTAAAAGTTAAGATAATATCTTCGTGTTTATCAACGTCATTTATATTTTCGATTGATAAAAACTCACTGTTAAAAATATTAGAAAAATATTTAAAAACAACTTCGTCTTTATCTTTAAAATTACGATAAAAAGTCTGGCGCGCGATGCCTGCTTTTTCGATGATATCAGAAACAGTTATCTTATTATAAGATTTTTCGTTCATTAATAAAAGCAACGCTTCGAAAATCCATGAACAAGTGCGCTGTACCTGCCGATTGGGACGAATTTTCTTTTCAATTTTAGACATATTATCCTCTTTATAACTTATTAGACAAACAACCCTATCTGTCCATTTTTACAAATAATTATTGACGGCGTGTTTCTAATATAATACATTTGTCTTATATTAGTCAAGTGTATTTGTAAAGATACATGTATAAAACCATTTTATAAGGAGTTTAAAATGAAAAAATTATTAATTGTTATGATGATCGCCGCAACGATCGCTTTGTTAACAACGGCGCCGGTTTTTTCGCAGAATGTAACGGAAAAGAAATCAACAACAAGCCAATTAGGTAAACATCAATTTTTAGATCAATATTTTGGCGTAAACATTGGAGCGTCGGGAATGAAAACCGGTAACAACGGAATTTTAACGGCGGATATCGGCGTTAACTATAATTTATATCTGCATAAATGGGTTTCGATAAGTACCGGGTTTATTCTTCATATGGAAAATTATTTTAATCATAACTATCTTACAAACAATGATCATATGATGATACCGTTCTGTTTTACAATACCGTTTAGTCTTAATATAAATATTCCTAAAATCGAATGGTTGTATCTCGGTATCGGCGCAGGAATAAATATTCCGATTACGGATTTAAAATCTCCAAAAGTAAATAATGCGTTAGGAAAGAATAATGTATTTTTTAGCCTGCCGGTTGATTTTGGTTTTGATTTTATAAAATCCAATAAAGGTTCCAGATTATTCGTCAGAGTAACTCCGACATTTTATAAAGGCGGAATAACAGTCCCTGTAGGATTTGTGTGGCAAATATATAATTGGAGAGTGTACTCAAGAAAAATTGATGTTTATGTTGAAACTCCAAAGATCGAGGTTAATGTGCCGCCGCCGGTGATTATTCAATAAAAAAAATATTTTCATTTTTTGAAAACTCGGTCATGTTTTTTAACACCTTCAGCTCATATAAAGCTGGAGGTTTTTATGAATAATAAAATCGATAATGAAGTTGAAATGCAGACCGAAACTGTACCGGACGCGCTGAGTGAAGCTGTGAAAAATCTGTTCGGACTTTCATACTTGTTTCCGTATCAAAGGCTGGTGATAACAAACATTCTGGAAGCAGCTCAGGCTTCGCAGTCAGCGGAAAACTCCGATGATGAACAAACAGACAGAGGAACTCTTGGGAAGCAGATAGTTATTCTGCCGACAGGAGCAGGGAAATCACTTTGCTTCCAGCTTCCGGCGATGATGATTGAGGGATTAACGCTGGTGATTTATCCGATTCTGTCTCTGATGGCAGATCAGAAGAGGCGGCTGAATGAGCGCGGTTTTTCTCCGGTGACGATTAGGGGTGGGCAAAGTAAAGAAGAACGTGACGAGATTTGGCGGAAACTCGAAAACGGACAAGCGAAATTTATTATAGCAAATCCCGAAGTTCTGCTGACTGCGCAGGTTAAAGAAAAATTTGAAAACATAAAAATTAAACATGTGGTGATTGATGAAGCGCACTGTGTCAGCGAATGGGGTGAAAGTTTTCGTCCCAGTTATCTGGAAATCGGCTCTATAATAAATTCTCTTAACCCGCCGCTTGTCACCGCTTTCACCGCCACAGCCAGCGCTCCGGTGTTAGAAAAAATCCGCAAGTATATTTTCGGCGGTTCGAATGTCTGCCAAATCGTCGGCAACCCTGATCGTCCAAATATCAGTTATTCAGTGCGGGGGTGTATCAACCGCGATTTGGCGGTGCGCGATCTTTTGATTAAACACAGCCGTCCCGCGATTGTGTTCTGTTCTTCCCGTCCCGGTACAGAAAAACTCGCTCGCTATCTGCGCAACGAACTTGAAGAGATGGGATTTGTGTGGCACAAGGAGATTCGATTTTATCACGCAGGTTTAAGCAGAGAAGAAAAAACTCAAGTTGAAAAGTGGCTTTTGCATAACACCGAAGCTGTTCTCTGCTCGACATGCGCGTTCGGAATGGGTGTCGATAAAGCCGATGTTCGCACTGTAATTCACAGAGACTGCGCTCCGTCTGTCGAGGCGTATCTGCAGGAGTCCGGCAGAGCAGGGCGCGACGGAAATCAATCAAGAGCGATTTTATTGTTCGGTCCTGATGATGAATCCGCGCTGTTACGCGCAAAAACTGATTACGCTAAGTCGCGGCTTACCGCATTGTTAAATTACGCGAAAGACGATAAAAAATGCCGCAGGCATTCGCTTATTTCTATGCTTGATTATGACTCAGGCGGTGAAGCGCCGGAAAAACTTTGCTGTGACGTGTGTTGTGCGGAGGAAAGCATAGAAAACAAAAATAATATAAATTTAAGAGAAGAAGCCTCGATATTAAAATTTTTCAGAAAAAATAAAAGACGTTATACGCAAGTCGAAGCGTCTTCCCTGTTAGCCGGAAACGAAAGAATCAGATGGTCGGAAGAAGACGCTTCCCGCGTAATTAGTTATCTGCTGAAAAAAGGTAAATTAAAAAAAATTAAATTTTTCCCGTGGAAAAATAAATTAACTATTAAAAAGCAATAACTTTAAGAGACAGTAATCTTCGCTGTAACCGGAGCGGCGGCGCCTTTTTCCAAGGAAACGGGAACAGGCGCTGCGTCTGCGGCGATGATTGTGTAAGAGCCGGGTAGCAGCACAGACTCGCCTTTTTCGTTAATGGTTTCAAAAGCCGAAGACGGCAGCTCAATCTCAGCCTTTTTACTTTTTCCGGCAGGTATGGAAACGCGGCAGAATCCGCGCAGCGAAGAGAGCGGCTCGTCTTCTTTACGTCCGTCTCTGGTTATATAAATTTGCACTACTTCATCCGCGGCGCGTTTTCCTGTATTGCTTACAGAAACAGAAATTTTTACTTTCCCGCCGGCGGAAATAGAATTTACGGATAACGCAATATCATCAAATTTAAAAGTTGTGTAAGAAAGCCCGAAGCCGAACGGATACAGCGGCTTTTCTGTCATGTAACGGTAAGTGCGTCCTTTCATTGAGTAATCATCAAAGGGAGGAAGCTGCGCCGTAGAAACAGGGAAAGTAACCGGCAATTTTCCTGAAGGAACAACATCGCCGAAAATTATGTCTGCAACCGACTGACCGCCGAGCTCACCCGGATACCACGCGAAGATAACGGCATCAACAAGATCATCGGGAAACGCGATCGGACTTCCTCCTGTCAATACAAGAATAATTCTTTTTCCGTTTGCGCGGATCGATTTTAAATAATTAATCTGCCACTGCGGAAGCTCAATCGCGTTACGATCGCCGTTGGAGTCGGACGCGATCGCGTCTCCTTCCTCTCCTTCGATCGCGCCGTCAAGCCCCATGACCGCGATGCTCACTTCGTCAGTTTTTAATTCAAAGAATTGAACAGTGCCGCCTTGATTACCGGCGAATAAAACGCCTTTGCTGTTGTCGCTGTACATCAAACATCCCTGACGATATTCAAAATTGATGCCGTACATATTCTTTGCTTTCTGCGCGATTCCTTCAAGGATTGTAACAAAGTTCGCCGCAATGCCGAAATAATTTCCAAAGAGGACTTGCGGGTTAGCCGCTGCCGGACCGACAACATCAAGTTTTATAGGTCTTTCATCTAACGGCAGAAGATTATTATCGTTCTTTAAAAGCACTATTGATTCATGCGCTGTTTTCAACGCAAGCTTTTTATGTTTGTCGCAGTTAATAATTTTTCGATCGAGTTTTCCGTACTTGCCTTTTCCGGGCGGATCGAACATTCCAAGTTTAAAGCGTGTGCGCAGGAGACGTTCAAGCGCTGTGTTAATATGTTCATCATTTACAAGACCTTGTTTATACGAGACAGTTAACATCGGATAAGTGCAGCCGCAGTTTAAATCGCAACCTGCTTTAAGCGCGAGAGCCGCGGATTCCTCCGGCGACTTTGTAACTTTATGATGAAGATGGAAATCCTGAATCGCCCAGCAGTCGGAAACAACATGCCCTTTAAATCCCCACTTTTCACGCAGGATTTCTTTTAACAGGAAAAAACTTCCGCAGCACGGCTCATCAAGAGTGCGGTTGTAAGCGCCCATGACCGATTCAACGCCCTCTTCAACTAACGCTTTGAACGCAGGCAGATATGTCTCGTGCAAATCTTTACGCGTAACGGTCGCGTTAAATGAGTGGCGGTCTTTTTCAGGACCTGAATGAACCGCGTAATGTTTAGCGCATGCCGCTGTTTTTAAATTTTCCGGATCGTTTCCTTGCAATCCGCGGACAAATGCGCAGCCGATTTTACTTGTAAGATACGGATCCTCGCCGTAAGTCTCCTGACCACGCCCCCAGCGCGGATCGCGGAAGATGTTTATATTCGGCGTCCAGAAAGTAAGACCCCAATACTGACGGCGGTTGCCTTGTTTGATCGCTTCGTTATGTTTCGCGCGCGCTTCAGTAGAAATCGCGTCCGCTACCTGTTGAATCAGCTCAACATTGAAAGTCGCTGCCATTGCAATTGCCTGCGGAAAAACTGTGGCTACACCGGCGCGCGCAACGCCATGCAGACATTCGTTCCACCAGTTATACTCAGGAATACCAAGCCGCTCAATCGCCGGGCTGGTGTAAAGCAGCTGTGAGACTTTTTCTTCCAGCGACATTTGAGAAATTAAATTTTTAATCTTTGATTCGCGATCCATATAATACTCCTGAATTATTTGTTAGGAGTAATTATATAAGGAGAACGAACAGATAGCAACGAGAATCAATGGAGTATTAAACCCCTCGGCGCGAAATTAGAATTTATTTCCTAAACGTCTGCAAGCTTCTTCCACATCCGCTCTGTGACCAAATGCCGAGAAGCGCACAAAGCTCTGCCCCGCAGGACCAAAGCCCGCTCCCGGAGTTGTGATAACATGGCATTTTTCCAGAATTTCAGAAAAAACTTCCCAGCTGTCTCTGCCGGGGAAACAAGCCCAAATGTAAGGAGAATTATCGCCGCCTATGCATTTTATTCCAAGTTTTTGCAAAGCGTCTTTTATCAATTTAGCGTTGCCTAAATAAAAATCCGTTAACGCGCGGATTTCTTTTAATCCCTCGTCGTCTAACGCGGCGAGTCCTCCCGCCTGAGCGATATTTGACGCGCCGTTAAAAATTGTTCCCGCGATGCGGTTCCAATCCGCGTTAACGCTTTCTCCGCCTGCATATTTAATCGCTTTCGGAACGACAGACCAACCCAACCGCACTCCTGTAAACCCCGCAGGTTTTGAGAATGAGTTAACTTCGATTGCGCAGGTTTCCGCTTTTTCAATTTCGTAAATTGTTTTAGGCAGCGATGAGTCGCGGATAAATTCACTGTACGCGGCGTCAAAAATGATGATGCATTGTTTATTGATTGCCGCTTCCACAAGTTTTGTTAATTGAGTGCGATTCGCAACAGCTCCCGTTGGATTGTTAGGTGAACAGAAATATATAAGACTGCTTTGCGGAATTAAATTCAGATTGGGGAAAAAATTATTTTCTGCCGTACATGGAAGATAAGTGATTCCTTTGTAACCGCCGCTGTTTGCAGCGTACTCTTCCCATCCTCCCGCAGCGCCTGCCAGAACAGAGCCGTCAACATAAACAGGGTATGAAGGATCCTGCACGGCAATTTTAACATCTGCGCCGAACAGTATTTGCAATCTGCCGATGTCGCACTTCGCGCCGTCAGAAATAAAAATCTCGTCTATACCGAATTTGCCTTTATAAAAAACCGAAGAAATTTTTTCTCTTAACTGCGGCAGTCCTTCATCCTGATAACCTGAGTAACCTTCAAGGGTGCCAAGTTTCCGCGCTCCTTCAGTTAGACCTGCGTTTGTATGAGGGAAAATAGGTTCCGTTGTGTTACCGACTCCAAGACTGATAATTTTTGCGTCAGGATGAGAAGCGGCAAATTCACGCCGGCGTTTAGCGATTTCAGGAAAGAGGTAACCGGCTTTGAGATTAGCGATGTATGGGTTGCGAGTGATCATTATATCCTCCAAAAATCATATTATTTAAAACTTTTTACGTCGTTCAAATCCAATGTTGCGAAATAATCGTCTATCGTTTCCGTTCTGCGTATTTGCACAACCGAACCGTCCGAGCGTAAAAGTAATTCGCCGCAGCGGAGTTTGCCGTTGTAATTAAAACCCATTGCCCGTCCGTGCGCACCCGCGTCGTGAATGACAACCAAGTCACCCTTTGAATTTTTTCCGGCAGCGATCGCTTCGGCTGTTGTTTCGATTTTTGGCAATTGTCTTTGTATAGCAAACTTGTCGTTGTTTTCGCAAAGACTGCCGACTACATCGTAAGTTTCTGATAACGGCGCGTTTTCCTTGCCGGAAATTGATATATGATGATACGCTCCGTAAAGAGCAGGGCGCATTAAATCCGCCATGCACGCGTCAAGCGCGATGTAGCTGCGATAGATTTCTTTTTTATGAACAGCGCGCGCTACTAGCCATCCGTAAGGACCCGTTATCACTCTGCCCCACTCAGTACGAATTTCCATCGGATCTAAACCTGCAGGTTTAATAATCTCATCATACGCTTTTTTAATTCCGTCTGTTAAAAATTTATAATCAACGGCAGCTTGATCGTGTTTATAAGGAATCCCTACTCCTCCGCCAAGATTGATAAACTCAAGATGCACTCCGGTTTTTTTAAAAATCTCCGCAGCAAGCTCAAAGAGCATCCGCGCTGTTTCTACATGATACGGAACAGAAAGTTCGTTACTGGCGACCATTGTGTGTAAAGCAAAATGTTTTATTCCTTTTTGTTTTAAAATTGCGTAACCATTTAATAACTGCTCGCGCGTAAAACCGTACTTTGCTTCTTCAGGTTTGCCGATAATCGCGTTTCCTTCTTTGAGCGGACCGGGATTGTAGCGCATGGAAATTAATTCGGGAAGCCCGGCAGTTTTTTCAAGAAACTCAATGTGAGAAATATCATCAAGATTGATAACAGCGCCCATTTTTTTCGCGGTAACATATTCGTTTGCCGGAGTCTCATTAGAAGTGAGCATTATATCCCCGCCCTTCATTCCTGCCATTTCAGCTAACAAAAGTTCGGGAAGACTTGAGCAGTCCGCGCCGAAACCTTCGACTGCAAGAAGTTTGAGGATATAAGGATTAGGAAGCGCTTTAACCGCGAAATGATTTTTATAAGAAGGAAAAACCGAAAACGCTTTTTTTATTTTACAGACATTTTCGATGATCGCTTTCTCATCATAAATATAAAACGGCGTTGGATACTTCTGCGTAATTTCTTCCAGCGCGTCTTTATTTAACGGAAAATATTTTTCACTCATAGAATGATCCTTTATTTAGCTAAGAAAACCCTTATATTTTAAAAGTTCCGCGTTTAAAATGCCGCCGCCTGCCGCGCCGCGTACGGTGTTATGCGAAAGAGCGACAAAGCGGACATCGAATACATTGCAGGGACGAAGCCGCCCGATTACAACTGCCATTGCTTTATCGGCATCGCGGTCTTTGCGCGGCTGCGGACGATTTTCCTCTTCGCGGTAAATAATCGGCTGCTTCGGCGCAAACGGCAAGTCCGCATCCTGAGGAACTCCCTTGTAAGCCGCCCATATTTTTTTTATTTCGTCTAACGATGGTTTTTTCGCACCGAACTCAACAGAAACGCATGCAGTATGCCCGTCAATAACCGGCACCCTGTTACAATGAGCCGAAATTTTTGGAAGCTCGGCATTTTTAAAAATGCCGTTATCGATACAGCCGAAAATTTTGAGCGGCTCTTTCTCGGATTTTTCTTCCTCTCCGCCGATATATGGAACAATATTATCGATCATATCGAGGCTCGGCACACCCGGATAACCGGCGCCGCTGACTGCCTGCATCGTGTGAACAATTAACCTCTGCGCCGGATAGCCGGCTTGCGCGAGAGCATGAAGCGGCTTCATATAACTTTGAATCGAGCAGTTTGGTTTTACGGCTATGAATCCTCGATCCCATCCGCGCGATTTTTTCTGAATGGGAATTATGTCAGTATGATCGGGATTTATTTCGGCGATTAAAACCGGCACGTCCTGCGTCCAACGGTGAGCCGATGCGTTTGAGATTACCGGAATACCTGCGGCGGCGTACTGCTCCTCGAGCGCTTTAGTTTCATCTTTGCTCATTTCCAGCGCGGAAAAAACAAATGAACATTCATTTTTTTTGAATGCCGCAGCAGCGCGGCTTACATCATTCGCGTCCTGTACAATAATACCGTCGACATGCGGAGCGTATGTTTTTGTTAATTGCCATCTTCCTGCGACCGCGTCAGAATATTTTTTACCTGCGCTCCGCGGAGAAGCCGCTGCATAGCGAACTTCAAACCAAGGGTGATCATTGAGAAGGGAAATGTAATTTTGCCCGACCATGCCGGTAGCTCCCAGAATACCAACCGGGATTTTTGCCTGTGCCATAAATTGCTCCTTACGCAGAGCATATCATTTTTAAATTCTTTTTAAAAGCAGGAGCCTTTTCCAAAACTCGGTTAGTTTCGGAAAATCCTCACTTTAAAAAATATAAAAAATTTGTTATATTTTCCTCATGACAAACAATCCTATAACGGAGTATCTTTCAGCTGTATCTCCGGAAAAAATTAATATAAGCCATCTTGCATACATTTGCAATTTAACGGAGATTTCAAAAGTTACTCCGGAAATCGCATCGTCAATCGTGAAGGAGCTGGAAAATCAGCGCAAGCGCGTAAAATTGATAGCGAGCGAAAATTACTGCTCAATGGCAGTGCAGCTCGCGATGGGTAATCTCCTAACCGATAAATACGCCGAGGGTGTTCCGTATCACAGATTTTACGCCGGGAACGAAAATGTTGACGCCATCGAAACATTAGCCGCGGAAGAAGCGCGCAAATTATTCAATGCGGAATACGCAAATGTTCAAGCTCACTGCGGAGCGGATGCGAATCTTCTTGCGTACTGGGCGATTTTAAGCACACGGATCGAAAATCCGGCGCTGGAAAAGTTAGGTGAAACTAATCTTTATAAATTAACCGATACGCAATGGAAGGAACTTAGAGCATCAATGGGAAACCAGCGCCTATTGGGTCTTGATTACTATTCCGGCGGACATCTGACTCACGGATATCGTCACAATGTAACAGGGCGGATGTTCGACGCTTATAGTTATTCTGTTTCCGCCGAAAACGGTCTCTTGGATTACGATCAAATTGAAAAACAGGCTCTCGAAATAAAGCCGTTCATATTACTTGCAGGTTATTCCGCGTATCCCCGCAGGATCAATTTTAAAAGGATGAGAGAAATCGCCGACAAAGCCGGAGCTGTATTCATGGTTGATATGGCGCACTTCGCGGGTCTTGTCGCGGGGAAAGTATTAACAGGTGAATACGATCCTGTTCCCTGGGCGCATATCGTAACAAGCACAACTCACAAAACTCTGCGCGGTCCCCGCTCCGGTCTGGTATTAAGCACCGCCGAATTCGCCGAAGCGCTGGATAAAGGCTGCCCTCTTACAATGGGCGGACCGCTTCCTCATGTTATCGCCGCGAAGGCTGTCGCGTTCCGCGAAGCATCAGCGCCGGAATTCAGGAATTACGCGCAGCGCATTGTAGAAAACTGCAAAACTCTCGCCGATGCCTGCATTAAAAACGGATTGGATATTTTAACAGGCGGAACCGATAATCATCTGTTACTCGTTAACGTTCACAAGAACGGAATCACAGGCAGACAGGCGGAAAGCGCTCTCCACGAATGTCACATAACGCTTAACCGCAACAGCCTTCCCAACGACCCGAACGGTCCTTGGTACACATCAGGCATCAGACTTGGAACAGCAGCCGTCACAAGCCTCGGTATGGGAGCGGCGGAAATGTCCGAGCTCGGCGGATTAATCGCGAAAGTTATCAAAGCGACGAAACAAGATAAAGTAACCGTCACCGAGCCGCGAAACGGCGAAGGTTCCACTCTGACAAAAAAAGAGACTTCAAAAAACAGCAAAGCAAAATATTTAATAGACGAAACCGCGAAGAACGAAGTTATCGCTCAAGTTAAAACTCTGATGGATAAATTCCCCGTTTATCCTGAACTTGATTTGGAGTTTTTAAAAACGCATTTTTAATCAGCTTGTCTTATGTTTTTCTTTTTCGTGAATATACATGGCAAAAAGATCAAATAAAATCGCGTCAATCTTGCGGTGGTTTTCGATAAATTGTTCGCGCATCATTGTAAGCGCTTCGTCAGGAAGCATTGCTTTACGGTAGACGCGGTGAGGGTCAGTAACGCTGTCGTATACGTCAATTATTTCGAGGATTTTAGCGGGGAAATAAGCGAGCGCGTTGTAGTCTAAAATCGGTTCCAGATCGTAAGTGATGCAGTAATCCTGTTTAGCGTTCGGATTTAATTTTTTATATTGCTGTAAATACGCGCGGAAATAGCCGTAACCGTCGGGGTCGCCGTAATATTCATGATGATAGCCTGTTATCAAACTTGCTTCCATCGGGTATGAAGTTTTATTTGTAAGCGATTTGTATCCCTGTTTAACGTGTTCAATTACGATGCTGCGGTTATATTTCGCTTCGCCTTCGTGATACTGAACGGCGGACGCTTTTCCGATGTCGTGTAACAAAAAACCGATTGCCCATTTTGATAATAATTCCGGAGTAATCGCTCTCATGCCGCCGTAAAAAACCTGCTCCAGACTGAGATCTTTTGGGTTGATGTGAGGAAGAAGCCCCTGATAAAAACTGCGGTATTTTTGCTGAAACGTTATGCGGAGTTTTTGAATAATGCTGGAAGTGGAAACAAGTTTGTTATAATATTCCAAGAAAACAATCCCGCTGAGATAAACTCTAGTCATGTGCTGTACAATTGTTCCGTTAGAACTATTAACAAGTTTATTCATCATATTATCATTAAAAATATCATGAGAAATTAAATTGGCGGAGGACTTTACCATTTCGTTGGTTGAGTTAACAAGTTCTTCGGTTAATTTTTTCGCTTCGTCATCGCCAAGACGCATTGCTTCTACAAGAGCGGCGTGATTAATAAGAGCGGCGTCATTTGTAGTATCAACAAGAGCTTCGGTGATCACTTTTGAATCCTTAGTTTTTGAAGCAATTAATTGATTTAAACGATCTTTATTTTTTTCTATGTGTTCAACTTTTTTCTTCGCGGACATTTTAGTGAATGCCCGGTAATCTTTTCCGAAACTTTCTTCGGCTTGTTCAAGTTCTTCCAAGTTTTCATTAGGATCAATGATTATGTCATCCGTTTCGAGTTTTGGAGCAGCTTCGGGTTTTGGAACAGCATCGAATTTTTTACCTTCCCATTTAGCTTGTTTCGCGGCAACGGCGGCATTCAGCTTCTCATAACCTTCGCCGGTCATGTAATAATCCCATTCGCTGTTCTGCAGCCAGAAATTCATATTAGTGTCATACAATGTTTTGAACGGCATTAATCGAGATTGGCGGGTTTCGTGATTTCTGCAAAAAATGGGGATATTATCATTTATGATTATTTCAATCTGATCGGCAAACAGTTTTTTATCACTCTGAGGAAACAATATAGAAGAAAGAAGAATATAGCGATCATTCGCCGGCATATTATTGATTATATATTAATTCGGATTTTATAACAATTACATTACCTTTTTCGTGATCTCGCTGATAACTTTTTCGGCGTCTTCATAAGAAACCTGGCAAGTGCCCACTTGCTTGTGTCCGCCGCCGCCGTAAGATAAAAGCATCGAGCCGACATCAACTTTAGAAGTACGGTTTATAATACTGTGACCGACAGTAATCGCTACATTTGATTTATTTCGTCCGTCAACTATCCAGACAGAAATATTCTGCTCTTTATAAAGCGTGTAAATGATAAATCTGTTCCCGGCATAAATTGTGTCTACGTTCCGTAAATCGACTAATATAGCATTACCGTTAGTTTTCGTATGCGTTTTAATCATTTCGACAAACAGCTCTTTTTGCTGATTATAAAAATCGAGCCGCTCTTTTACATCAGGCATTTCAAGAATTTCATAAATTGATTTTTCGGCGCATGCTTTGGACAGGCTCATCATTAAATCGTAATTACTGATTGTAAAATTGCGGAAACGTCCAAGCCCCGTACGCGGGTCCATAATAAAACCGAGTAAAACCCAGCCTTTAGGATCGAGGACTTCATCAGAACTTAGATTGCCGGAATCTACTTTATCGACAAAGTGAATCATCTCGGCGAATTTACCGAGTTTAGAATCTCCGCCGTAATAATCATAAACAACGCGGGCGCAGCTTGGAGCTTGTTTTGAAACACCTTCAAAATAAACGGTGTTACCCAGACGTTCAGACTCGCTGGAGTGATGATCGAACCAGAGCTTACAGCCCGGAATATACGGAATATTGGCTAAGATATCGTTATCGGTAGCGTCAACAAGACCATCCTGAATATCTTTTGGATGGACAAATTTCCAGTCATCTATCAAACCAAGGTATGATAAAAGCGCGCCGCAAGCTAAGCCGTCAAAGTCAGATCTGGTAAATAACCTCATCTCAAACCATCCTTTTTATATGAAAATCTTTAAGCAGGAAAATCGTCAGATCAGAAAATCTTTGGATTTATACCTATATATTAATTATAATATATTGAACACGAAAAGAAAATAGAATTTACTTAGCTTTGTTATATTACCGGGCGAAAATCTCGCTGTCCAGTCTGCCTGTGAACCATTTTAAGACAGCTTCAGCGCGGCTGCTGAACGACGAGCTGATTCTGTCAGCCATTCCCGGCAATGAAATCGTTTTTGTCATGCTAACCGCGTAAATTAAGATAGAATCGCCGCAGTCAATAACCGCTAATATCGAACGCAGGTTATTTTTTTTAATAGCGGTAATGATTCCATAATTCATTGGCGTCATATTTTCTTGAGCAAAGAAGATTATATCATCGGAAATTTGATATAGATATCGATAAATATTATCTCCAAAAGATAAATCAATCTGCTGAGCGTAAAGCGTTATAGACTCAGGAAAATGATTATAAACCGGATCAGGGAGCGGTTTTTTTGTATTAGGACCGTCGATAACACCTGAAAATTCGTAAAAAGTACGCAATGTGCTGCGGCTGGCAGAATAATACTGTGTCCCTGTGAGCGAACTCAAAGCTAATGTTTGGTTTAAAACACGAATTTTAGATGATAAATCCCATGAATCAGCGGATGTTATAAATTTTTCAGGTTTTTTATACAAGTAAAGAGCTTCAACTAAGGTATTGGGCTTTAGAGAGTTTACAACTGAGTTTACTGACTGTCTAAGCTCATTATTGAGCGGCAGCATTTTAGGCGACGGGTTTTTTAATTGAATTTCCATGATAAGCTCGCCGCTTGAACGAAGCGCCGCCGCCTGAGAAGCGGTAACAAGGTTCTCCAGAGGCACGGAAAAAACACAGGGAGAAATAATCGCCAACAATAGAAGAAACATCAATTTTACTTTCATATTAATAATCCCTGTTTTATAGAATTCTCCGTGTTTTACCTTAAACCTTTATAAAAAACACGCACTTGCTTATATAAACCATCACCTTCGCTTTTAGTTTCAACATCGCCGATATCATTTAAGGTGGTATGAATCAGCCATCTGTCGAAAGGATTCATAGGTTCGAGCAATATTGATGCCTTAGTTTCGCGGACTTTCTCGGCAACATTGTAAGCGAGACGCACAAGAGATTCTTCCCTGCGGATACGGTAATTTTCAGTATCAAGGATAATGCGGGTATCTTCCTTGCCGAGTCTGCCTGCGTAAATATTCAGCAAGAGCTGCAACGCGTCGAGGTTCTTGCCTTTTTTCCCGATTAAGATCGATGAATGAGTTGAATCGATTTTTATCCCTAGTTTTTTATTTTCCCGGAAAAGTATCGATACTGTGCCGGGGTAACCCATCCGTTCAATCAAACCAGTTGTAAATACCGTCATTTTTTCTTCGAATTCATTCTGCGGAACAGGTTCGCTGAAAACGCCGGTTTTTACCGAGTTGCCGATACGATCCCTTTCCATTGATTCGGAATGAGGTTTTTTCGATGACGGGCGCGCCGAAGAAGAAGGCGCTGCGGACGAAGATGTTGAAGATGCCCCAAAATTATGAACATGCACTTTAATCTTCACTAAACCTTTCTTAAATAAACCGCTTTTCTGAGTTTCAATAATCTCAACATCAAAATCTTCTTTTTCAAGACCTAACTCGCCAGCCGCTCTGTCGATTGCTTCTTTCTCAGTACGACCTTCAAATTCAAACTCCATAAATACTCCTTATCATAATCTGTCCGAATGGACAGATAATTTTTAATTGGAATTTCCATGCAATGGAAAATATTCCTTATCATAATAAATTGGAATTTCCATGTAATGGAAAACACTCCTTATCTTAATCTGTCCGAATGGACAGATAATTTTTAATCGGAAAACATTATTTCTTTTTTTTCTTTTTACCGCCGCCGCTTCTCGGAGGCGCGATCACAGGCGGTTTCTCAGGCTGATTCTGAGCCGCTAACTGCTCCTGCGCTTTTCTTTTGCCGATAACAAATTTATTTATAATCAATTGCTGAACCAGCGTTAAAAGGTTTGAGAAAATCCAATATATCAAAAGACCGGAAGGTACATCATAAAGAACAAAGAAGAAAACTATCGGCATGACGTATAACATCATCTTCATTTGCGTATTGGACTGCTGCCCCGGCATCTGAGTGACTTTTCCGTAAAGCAATTGTGACGCGACATAAATAAACGGAAGAGAACGCAAAGCAGTCCATCCTAAAATCGGCATTCTGAAATTATTAAACTCTACGATGTATTCAGGCACTGAAAGATCGGGGATCCAGCCGGGAATAAACATCGCGCCTCGAAGCTGGAAGTGATTGTTAAAGAGAGAGAACATAGCGATAAAAATCGGAATCTGCAGCAGCATCGGAAGACATCCTGAGAGCGGATTATATCCTTCTTGCTTGTAAAAATTTCCCATCTCTGTTTGAAGTTTCTGCGGGTTGTTTTTATATTTATCCTGCAGCTCTTTAATCTTGGGAGCAAGAGCCTGCATCCGTAAAGTCGCCTCTGAACCTTTTTTTGTAAGCGGGAAGAAAAGAATTTTAATCAACAGAGTAAGCAGGATAATCGCGACTCCGTAGTTGGAAACAATTCTTTGAATACCCAAAAGCAGCCATTTAAGCGCTTTTTCCAGCGGCGAAAAAATTCCCCAGAACCCGCGGGTATTGGCAACCTCGTTGAAATTCATATCACGGATACCGAAGGAATTTCTTGTGCTTGTGTTATAAATCGAGAGCGCTTCGCTGGTTTTAGGTCCGATATAAAAATGATAAGTATCTTCTATCTTTGGAATATTCGCAGAAGGACGAATGATATTCAATCTTGAAGCGTTGGCAAGATTCGGTTCCGGTTCTTCGGTAAATTCCATACGGCAGTGCTGAAGAGGTCTTGCTATCATCGTAAAATATTTACCGGAAATTGAAGTCCAAGAGGCTAACTCTTCCACAATTTCATTTGGTTTAACGTTCTTGCGTTTACCGTTGGTGAATTTAAAATACTGGCGGTAATCATAATGACCGTCTAATTTTTTAAAAGCGGGACCTATCTGCGGACCAAACGACAATGAATAGCCGACATCAGATAACATGACGCCGCTTCCGTTGCGGTATCTTCCAAAATTGAAATTCTGAACCGATACGCCGCCTTCCAGAATAACAGTCAGTTGAAACATATATTCGTTAGGAATAAAAACATACCGCTTTGTTAAACGATATATTCCGTCAGAGCCGTAAAGAGTTTTAGGAGCGGGGAAGTCTCTGTAAAATTCAACAGTATGTTCGGGAGTATTCGGGTTTACATGAAAATTAGAAGTAACAGCGAACTCATCCAAAGCTAAAGAAAAAGCGCGGGAAGTATGTTGATCATTATCGGGAAGGATAAGCTCGACATACGCGTCAGGATCATTTTCGTTTTTTCTGTCGTCTCTCCATTTAAAAGAAACCATATCGCCGCCGGAATTAGTAAGCAAAACTTTATACAAATCTGTTTTAACTTCGATCAGAGGCATTAAAGGAATCTGCTCTTCGACAAACGCTGAAACAACAGGGATTTCTTCCGGCTCTCTGATAATCATCGGCTGCGCGGCAGGATTGCTCAGTATCTGCTCAATATCTGACAGCTGCTCCTTAACCTCCGCAGTTGTCTCTGTTGACTGCTGCGCTTCTTGATTCTGCGCGGCATTCATTTGATTCCTGGTCGCAAAATATCCCTGAACAGAAAAAGTTGCTATCAATAAAACAGTGGATAACACTACAGCTAAAATCGTATTTTTTTCCATTATATATCCTTAAAATTTATTTATATAACAATACGCTTGATTTCGGTTCGGGAACAGGATCATAACCGCCCGGCATAAAAGGATGACAGCGGAGAATTCTTTTAACGGCAAGAAAGCCGCCCCGTAAAAATCCGTGCTTTACGACAGCTTCATAAGCGTAAGCCGAGCAGCTTGGATAAAATCTGCATACAGGCGGAAAGTGCGGGGAAATCGCATACTGGTAAAAACGAATCATCGCTAGCGTTATATATTTCATTTAATTAAACCGGCTCTTGAAAAAAGGAACTCAAGCTGTTTTTGCATTTCCTGCATACAGGGTTTTTGTTTCAGCAAATAATCGGGATAGCTTAAAAGGATTAAATCCGCTCCGCCGCAAAGACGGTTTTTGATTAATCTGTATGCTTCCCTGCTGATACGTTTCGCCCGGTTTCTGGCAACGGCATTCCAAAAACTATTTTTTACTTTCGAAAAAGTAAAACAAATACGGTTATACGGCAGATCATTCTTTAAAACAAAAAGTTTGGAACCTTTACAGCCGAACTGTTTACCGTTGTTAAAAACCTCCCTGATTTCTTTCCTTCCCTTTAGATGTTCTTCCCTCCTAAACCGGAAAGAACTCATAATCTCGCTAATAAGGTTTTTTCTCGTTAGAAACAGAAAGTTTCGTCCGTCCTTTTGCTCTGCGCCGGCTTAAAACAAGCCTTCCGCCTCTGGTTTTCATGCGGGCACGGAACCCAAACTTGCGATTTCTCTTCACTTTGCTGGGCTGATAAGTGCGTTTCATGGTATCATCTCCTAATATATACAGTCTGCTTACGGTAAAACGCATGCAAACTAAATTTCAATAAAAATAATTCAGAGATTTAGTTTAAAATAAAGAAGATTTTTGGTCAATAGCTAAAAAAGGATAAAAGTGGAATTAAGATATACCGATTTTGGGTACTTATATATATCTCCAAAAGACGATTGTCATAAAATAGTCGACGCAATGCTGGAAACAAACTACAACGAAGAATATTGCATCGCTGAAAGCTTCGATCCCGGGTTTATCTCAAAATTGATGGAAGCCGGTTTTTTAGTTATGTCGATGAATCTATCAGCGGATACCGATAAACCGCCGTTTTACATTCTGCTTCCAAAACTGCATCTTGTCCGGTCAGCGTTGTTTTATGAAAATCTCCATATTAAAAAATCGATAAAACGCCTGCTTGGAAAATATGAGTTAAGAGCCGACGCTGAGTTTGAATACATAGTAGATCGATGTGTCGAGAAACACGGCGCCGACTGGCTCACTCCGCCGCTGGTGACGGCTATCAAGGAAATCAGGCGGACTGCGCTCTCTTTTAATTCCACATTACACATTACAAATTCGTCACTGCCTTACCCTGCTTCATTCGCTCTTTATCGTGACAATAAATTAGTCGCCGGTGAGTTCGGAGTAATCAGCGGAAAAGTTTACACAAGTTATTCAGGATTTTATGAGGAGAGTAATACTGGCACTGTTCAGATTATTTTAACTGTAAAATATCTGCACGAAAACGGATTCGCCTTTTTTGATATGGGGATGCCGCTGGATTACAAACCTGATCTAGGATCTGTCGATATAAGCCCGGAAGAATTTGTCAGACTGTTCAGAGCGGCGGCGGTTTAAGATTGCGGCGGTTTAGGGTTGCGGCGGTTTAGGACTGCGGCGGTTTCTTAAAATTTCTGTTTACAAAAAGAGGATCAAAATATTTTTCCGCATCGATTTTTTTAATAATTATTTTTATAACAGCGCGATAAACAAAAAATGACGCGACAATGCCGCCGATAAAACTTACAGGAAAAATAAAATCCTGCCCGGCGTTAAGCCTGCTTGTGATAAAAGATAATAAAATAAATAAAAGGAGTATACACGCGACAGCGGTTATCACATTAAAAACAGTCGCGCCTAAAACAAATAATAGAGTGTTTGCTTTTTTATTCATTAACAGGTTCCTTCTTTTTAAAAGAATCTATAAACATAGTGACTATAAGCAGCAAACAGCATATAACAACAGAAGAGTCGGCAATGTTAAATGTAGGCCAGCGATCCCATCCGAAAATTCCGAAAAATTTAACATCGATAAAATCGACTACGCCTTCCGGACGGAAAATACGATCGATAATATTTCCAAGACCGCCGCCGATAATTCCTGCCGCTGCCCATCTTTGGATATTTGTAAAATCGTTTGTTCTAAAATAATAAAAAACCAGAAAAGCTAAAACCAATATAGGAACAACGATAAAAATAAAAGGTTTTATAGCGTCGGGGAAATTCGCTCCCAAACTGAAAGCAATCGCCGGATTCCGAACGTGAATGATTTGTAATAAATCATTGCCGAAAACCTGAGAGATAATATTACCTCTGCCGATTGGATAATTATTGGCAATGATCGCTTTTGTAATTTGATCGAACGCGATAATAAACGCTGTCAAAGAAAACGGCAGCGCTTTCTCTTTTAAAAATGGATTCATATTCCTCTCCGTTTATAACCCAGTGGGGTTATCAATAAATTCTGTATCAATGCCAAGCTTTGCGGCGCAATGATCCATTACGGCACGGACACCCCAGACCTCGGTATTGTAATGACCGCCCGCGATCATATTAAGTTTCGCTTCCAGACATTCATGATAATTAAAATGAGCGCACTCGCCTGTAATGAAGAGATCGACATTTTCTTCTATCGCATCACGCACATTATCAAAACCGCCGCCGGAAACAACAGCCGCGTTTAAACACTCTTTTTTTCCGAACGGAAAAATTCCAACCGCGGGTCTATTCATAAAATTAATTTTTTTGACCGCTTCTTCGATTGTAACAGGCGCTGAAAATGTTCCCTTGCACCCGATTTTTTTTCCGTGATACACGCCGAATGGTTCGATATTTTCCAGTCCGAGCAATTTTGCCATTACAGCATTATTCCCGAATTCGGGATGATGATCGAGGGGTAAATGAACCCCGAAAAGACAAATATTATGATCGAGAAGAAATTTAATCCGCCGTCTAAGGTTATCGGTGAGCCTTGCCGGAGCTCCCCAAAAAAGCCCGTGATGAACAAAAAGCGCGCCTGCTCCAATAGCCGCCGCGTGTTCAAAGGTAGACATCACGGCATCTACGCCGAACGCGATTTTGCGGACAGGAGATCCGTCATTATCAACTTGAATCCCATTAAGCGAAGAATCATCAGCAAATTTTTCAAAATCGAGAAAACCTCTAAAAAACGCGTCGAGCTTGGCAGTTGTTAATTCGTTGCTCATGGAGAGATGATAACAATTATAAGGATTTATTGGTAGAGCAGGCAGCAGCAGCTAAGTCAGCAGCTAAGTCAGCAGCTAAGTCAGCAGCTAAGGTAGCTGCTAAGTCAGCAGCTGCCTATAAAAAAAGAGCCGCACGAATGCGGCTCATCGATTAACCTAGTAGTTCAAAATCTGTTTATCTGCCTTTTCGAGCAACTTGAAGAAGGGAAGCAAGAACCATAGTGTGAACAGCCAGTCTCTGTAAAAAGAATAAGAAATCTTTTTGACCTTTAAGGAACGAAACAATACCAATGACGATATACACTGCCCAGATGATTGCTAATACTAATGCGATAAAATCCAATGAACGAATTGTTATTCCGAACATCTCAATTAAAACCATTACACCGGCAACAAGCGCTAAAACAGCAATTATCATTGCAACCCATGAAGGAAACTTCATAGTTTGAGTAAGGATAATATCGAAGTCACCAGATTTGTTACTGGTTATCCCTAAAATACCATTTGCGATTAAATAGAGACCGACAGCGAGTTTCCAAAGGAAAATTCCTATTCCGTCTTTAAACATAACTTACCTCTTATAAAGAAAGTATAAAAATAAAGATACGCAAAAATACAACGTACTTTGTATACCCCAGCGATTCAACGAACCGCTTCAAGTATTCTACTGTACAAAGATAAAATGAGCAAGATATTAAAAATTATGTCAAATAATTGAGATAAAAAAATTGATAAAAATTGATAAAAAAACGAATGTAAACCATTTTTTCGTTATTTTACAACAAAATTTACAAGTTTATCAGGTACAGAAATTAATTTTACGATTGTTTTACCTTCCAGCCACTTGCAAACATCCGGTAAAGCCAGCGCCTTTTTCTCAAGTTCCTCTTTATTTGTCCCGGCAGGTACAGTTAATTTGCCGCGGAGCTTGCCGTTAATCTGAACCACGACTGTAACTTCATCGTCATGGGTGAGATCTTCGTCGAAGGAAGGCCAGCGGCATTTTGAAACGGACTCCTTGTACCCCAATTTTTCCCATAGCTCTTCGCAAAGATGAGGCGCGTAAGCTCCCGCCATGATCACAAGCGGCTCCCAAAGTTCACGCGGAACCTGCTGCCTCTGCTCGTTTATCAGCTTAGCAAGCTCGTTTGAGTAAACCATCATCGCGCTGATTGCCGTGTTAAAGTTGAGAGATGCGGTATCTTCGGTCACTTTTTTTATTGTTTTATGCAAGAGCTTAATTAGGGACTGGAGACTAGGGATTGGGGACTGGGGAGCATGATTTGAAATATTAACGTTTATCTCGGAATCAATATTGTTATTTGAACAACAATCCCCATTCCCTATTCCCCATTCCCTATTCCCGATACTCCACAATCTTTCCAGAAAACGCGACACACCTGTCACGCTTGCCATGTTCCAAGGTTTACTGACTTCGAGGGGACCCATGAACATTTCGTACAAGCGAAGAGAATCGGCGCCGTACTCTCTGATAACATCGTCAGGATTGATGACATTGCCGCGGCTCTTACTCATTTTTTGGTTGTCTTCGCCGAGGATCATCCCCTGATTGACAAGACGCTGGAACGGTTCGATTGAATTCACAAGACCGAGGTCGAAGAGAACTTTATGCCAGAAACGGCTGTACAACAAATGAAGAACAGCGTGTTCAACGCCGCCGACATAAAGATCGACAGGAAGCCAATAATTGATTTTTTCTTTCGCGGCAAATTCTTTTTCGTTTTTTGGATCGAGGTAACGGATGTAGTACCAGCAAGAGCCTGCCCACTGCGGCATTGTGTTAGTTTCGCGCTTTGCTTTACCTCCGCACTTCGGGCATACAGTGTTCACCCACGAATCAATCCCCGCAAGCGGCGATTCGCCTGTACCGGTAGGCGCGTATGATTTAACATCCGGCAATTTAAGCGGCAGATCAATTTCAGCTAACGGAACAATACCGCACGCATCGCAATGCACAATTGGAATCGGTTCACCCCAGTAACGCTGACGCGAAAAAATCCAGTCGCGCAGCTTGTAATTGACAGCTTTTTTTCCGAGCCCTTGATTTTCAAGCCATGAGGTGATTTGAGTTTTCGCTTCGGCGGTTGGAAGTCCTGTGATAAAACCTGAGTTTACAGAATAGCCGTCAGCGGCTGTACATTCCGCAGGTTCATTTGAATAGTCTCTGTCAGCTTTAGGTTTTTCGGGAGCAACGACTAAAATGATCGGCAGGTTAAAAGTTTTCGCGAACTCCCAGTCTCTTTCATCATGCGCGGGGACTGCCATGATCGCTCCGGTTCCGTAAGAGATTAAAACATAGTCAGCAATCCATATCGGTATTTTTTGATCATTGACAGGGTTGATTGCGTACGCGCCGCAAAAGACGCCGGTTTTTTCTTTCGCCAGATCTGTGCGTTCAAGATCGCTCTTTCGCGCCGCTTTTTCGATGTAATCAGCGACAGCTTTTTTTTGTTCAGGCGTTGTTAGCTTTTCGACTAACGGATGTTCGGGAGAGAGCACCATGTATGTCGCGCCGAAAAGAGTATCGGGGCGTGTTGTGTAAATTTCAATTTCAAGATCATTTTTTTGATTACAATCATTAATATTTAAAGATGATTTATCAACTTTAAATATTACGTTAGCGCCTTCGCTTCTGCCGATCCAGTTGCGCTGCATGAGTTTTACAGGCTCTGACCAGTCCAGCGTATCGAGATCGGCAAGTAATCTCTCGGCATAAGCTGTGATTTTTAATATCCATTGACGAATCCGTTTGCGCGTAACTTTTTCGCCGCAGCGATCGCAAAGACCGTCTTTTACTTCTTCGTTGGCAAGTCCTGTTTTACAGGATGGACACCAGTTGATCGGGCTCTCGGCTTCGTAGGCGAGTCCCTTTTGGAAAAGTTTAAGAAAAATCCACTGAGTCCAGCGATAGTAATCAACCGCCGAAGTATCAACCTCTCTGTCCCAATCGTAAGAAAAACCGAGCGTTTTTATTTGTTTGCGGAAACGATCAATATTTGCCGCTGTTGTAATTGCCGGATGAGTGCCTGTTTGTATCGCGTAATTTTCCGCAGGCAGACCATACGCGTCAAAACCCATCGGATGAAGCACATTGTAACCGTTCATGCGCAGGTAACGGCAATAGATATCTGTTGCTGTATAACCTTCAGGATGACCGACATGAAGCCCCTGCCCTGACGGATAAGGAAACATATCCAGCACATACGCGCGTTTGTCTTTGGGGACTGACGAGTCTTCGGTCGTTTTAAAAGTTTTGTTTTCTTCCCAGTATTTTTGCCACTTGGGTTCGATTGTTTCAAAAGGGTACTTTGCCATGATGGTTTATTATAAAAAATAGAGATAAAATTTTCTATATGTTATACTATTCGCATGGCAAATCCATATCTTCCTAACTGGGAATATATTCCGGACGGCGAACCGCGTGTTTTTGGGAACCGCGTTTATATTTACGGATCACATGACAGCGCAGGCTCTGATAAATTCTGCGATTATAAATTAAAAGTCTGGTCGGCATCTATCGATAATTTAAATCATTGGGTCTGCCACGGCGACATTTTTCATACGCGCCTTGATCGCGACCACGCGTCAGATATTGATTACAGCGATAACGATCTTTACGCTCCCGATGTTGTAGAAAAAGACGGAAAATATTATTTATACGCGTATGTCGTAAATGCCAGAGGATGTGTCGCTGTAAGCGATCGTCCCGAGGGTCCTTTTAAATTGATTTCAACTTACAAGTATAATATTCCCGAAGGAAGAGAAAATGATTTTTGCGGTCATCATGGCTGCCCCGGAATTTTTGTCGACCCGGGTGTGTTAGTTGACGATGACGGAAGAGTTTACATTTACTGCGGTTTTCAGCGATCGTACATGGCGGAAATAAACGCGGATAACATGTACGAAATAATCGACGGAACTTATAAAGATGATATTATTCCTGTTGATGATCCTCACAGGTTTTTTGAAGCCTGCTCTCCGAGGAAAGTGGGAAATGTCTACTATATGATCTATTCACCTAACCCGGGCAGCAGATTAGTATACGCCACAAGCGCATCGCCGGCAGGACCGTTTACTTTCCGCGGAATCATCATCGATAATGCCGATGACTATCCGGGCGGGAACAATCACGGTTCAATTTGTAAAATAAAAGATCAATGGTATATTTTTTATCACCGCATGACTAACGGCACAATCATGTCCCGCCGCGCCTGCGTTGAGCGCATAACAATGCTCCCTGACGGCAGTATCCCTCAGGTGAAAATGACTTCGCTCGGTTTTGAAGAATCGCTTTCTCCTTACAATATTACGCCTGCGGACATCGCATGCGTTTTTAAAAGCGGCGCAGAAACTAATTCGCCGTGCATGATCACAGAATTAAATATTTTTAACAGAATTATTACTAACATCACAGCAGGCTGCATCATTGGTTACCGCTACTTTGATTTTGGCGAAGATTTTTCCGGCGCGACAATGGAATTCTCTGTCAATGTAAGAGGTTTTGGCTGCAAATCAAAAATACGAATCTTAATTGACAGTTATGTGTTGGAAAAAAACGCGGATGATTCCGGCAGCGCAGATACGGCAGTTGGCGCGGAAATCGGCGTTTGCGAAGTCGGTATGAATGACGGCATTTATTCAACTATTGTAAAAAAAGTTACAGGAAGACACGCGGTATTTTTTATTATTGAGGAAAATTTCGGCGGCTGGTTCAAAGATATGTTTAAGGGACGTAACTTATTTGATTTATTGTCGTTTGTTTTTAACAAGTGAGATAAATGAAATCGTAATTCTAACTTGCACAATAAGGCAAATGTCTAGTATATTGTACAGAGTAGGTTACTCGGAGGAAATTTAATGAGTTTAAGCAGAACACTTCAATCACCGGAAATTCTTTCAAAAATAATTGGAAAATCATTTGATGAGATGAAAGATATATTAATGGAAATAAGCAACCGTTATTACGAAGAAAACCCGAAGGAAACTACAGATATTATTAAGAAGAATCTTGAAAGCTTTGGTTTACCTTCGGATTTAAATACTGTAAAAAAAGTCCAGGAACATCTTGTATATCACTATATCGAAAAGATATTCCCGTTAGCCGGGAAACCTGTGGATCTAGCCAACTTTATAAAAGAGCGCATGGAATGTACGCAGGCAAAGGAAATGCTCACAAATGCCATAAAAGAAGGATCGGTTTTGATAGCGGTATCTCACTTCGGCGCTGTTGAATGTATGGTAACATGTTTAGCTTATCATAAATTTATTGTAAATCCTGTGTTAAAATTTACTACGCAGAACTTTTCCAAGAAACTTCAGGATTACGCAAAATTAACGGAAGAAGCGGGTTTTTTAGCGCCGATAAAATTTATCGAGATAGGAAAACCGGGAGCGCCGAACGCAATGCAAATGGCGAGAGTGCTGGATAAAAAAGAAATTCTTTTTACTGTTTTTGATGAAGAAACGCCGCACTCAACGCCGGTAAAACTTTTTAACAGAAAAGTTCTCGGCGGCTCCGGATTAGACAGGCTGTTAAAATTCGCGCATCAAAAAGTTACAGTCTTTAACGCGTTTATGATTCGAGACGGAAAAAATTACAGAATGGAACTTTTACCTGTAAATACAAATACCGATAATCTTATTCAGGAAATGTTTAATAATATGCAGAGCATACTAGAAAAGCATTACGAGCAATGGTACTTCCTGCACGAAGAAATTCCTTTCGCCGATTAACGCATCCGGTATTATTGTTTCTTAAAATATTTCTGCAAAGCGATAAAAAATTCCTCAACGTTAATCGGTTTGCCGATGTGATCGTCCATTCCGGAATTCAAACACCTTTCGATATCTTCTTTAAATACGTTAGCTGTCATTGCAATAATCGGAACATGCTTACGCGTATTTGAGCTGTCTTTATACCGCTGTTCTTCAAATTCGCGGATTTTTTTAGTCGCTTCATATCCGTCCATTTCCGGCATCTGCACATCCATCAGTATTAAATCGTAATCATCCGGCGATTTCGTATAACGTTCAACAGCTTCTATGCCGTTTTCGGCAATATCCATTTTTAAAAGAGTGGGTTCTATCAGCGTATCGATTATTTCGCGGTTTATCTGGACATCTTCAGCTAACAGTATTTTATGTCCTTTAAAAATCTCCGAGTAATTTTTCTTTTCTTCGACTGTGGTAATTTCGTGCAGACCGATAGCTTCGGCGATAGCGTCGGCGATTGCCGAAGGAAACAGCGGCTTGGAAAGAAATTTATCAACGCCGGCTTTTTTCGCTTCGTCGGCAATACTGCTCCATTCGGCGGCGGTAATCATAATGATTATCGTGTCGTTCGGAAACTGCGATCTGGATTTTATTTCTCTGGCAAGAGCGATTCCGTCCATTTCCGGCATTTTCCAATCGATAAAATAAATATGATGCAGTTTGTTATTATCAATCTGGGCGAGAGCTTCCTTGGCGCTTATTGCGGTGTCGCAGTTTGTTCCGAAGCTTTGAATAACATCATTGAAATAATCAAGAATTTCTTTATCGTCATCCACCGCCATCAAAGAAATGTTACTCCAATTAATTCCGGCGTCAGATAAACTGAAGCTTTTCTTTTCACCGTGCTTGACTTTAATTATGAATGAGAACGACGAGCCTTTTCCGGGCTCGGAATCAAGCTCGATAAATCCGCCCATCAATTCAATAATATTTTTGGAAATCGCAAGCCCAAGTCCCGTACCGCCGAATTTCCGCGCGGTGCTTGAATCAGCCTGTTTGAATTTTTTAAAGAGTTGTTTTTGCTGTTCTTTGCTTATTCCGATTCCGCTGTCTTTAACAGTGATTCGTATTGTAAAAATTCCGTTTTCTTCATCAACAAATTTTGTATCAAGTTTGATCGCGCCGCCTTCGGGAGTAAACTTAACGGCATTACCCAGAAGATTAGTGATAACCTGCGCAATGCGCTGATCGTCGCCGATTAAAGTGCGCGGTATCGATTTATCAATATATACCGATATTTTTTGCTTTTTTTCATCAGCGCGGAAACCGACAATGTTTATTACCCGCTGAAGCATTTTTTCAAAATTAAATTCTTCGTAAGAAAGCTCGAACATATTCGCTTCGATTTTTGACATATCAAGAATATCATTAATGACACCTAACAGATGATGCGAAGCGTTTTCGATTTTTTCAAGACAATAATCTTTGCGCGGAATATCGCTTGCTGTTTTTCCGATATACGTCATGCCGATAATCGCGTTCATCGGCGTTCGTATCTCGTGGCTCATGTTGGCAAGGAACGCGCTTTTTTGCTGGCTTTCTTCATCGGCTTTAATTTTCGCTTTGTCAATTCTTATGAGAATAACAATTAAAGCGGAGGCTAATAATCCGCCGAGTATGCAAAGGACGATAAGCATCTGCCTTGTGCCGTAATAATATTGACTTTTCGGAGACAGAAGAATTAAATACCAGCCGTTGGGAAGAACGCGGGAAAAAGCGACAACATCTTCGTCTTTCCAGTTTTTCATCGGTTCTTGATAAATTCCTTTTTTCGATCTGATTTTGTCGGCGTACTCAAAAAGAGATAATTCCGGGTCGCTCAAATTTCTTCCGATAAATTCAGAATTTGTATATGAAAGTATTGTGAAATCCTGAGCGACTAACATTCCGTATCCGCCTTCGTCTAAAGCGGCGTTTGTTACAATCTCTCCGATTCTATCCAGCGGCACGTCAATAGCGACGACTCCGTTATGCGCATTATCAATGCCGTGAATGCATCGCGCGTATGAAATAATATATTTACCCGTCGAGGCGTCAGCATAAGGCGCGACTTCGACAACCTTGCCGCAGTTTTTCAAGGCTTCTATGTACCAGATTCTTTCGGGAGGATAATAATCATCTTCGGGAATCCAGTCAGTGCCGTCAATATAAATAGGATTATCAAAAATATCTTCAAAATAACCGTAGATACCGTTAACATTGCTCAGACCCGATTCTTTTGATGTTGCGAAATCGCTCATCAAATTAATATATAATTGCAGATACTCATGATGACCTTTTATAATAAGCAGCTGCACTGTTTCAACGAAGTTCGCTAATATTGTTTTCGAAGCGATAAGCTCGGCTTCCATTTGTTCCTGAGTAAACGAAAGCATACTTTCTGCGTTCTTTGACAAATTTTTCCTGACAGTCTCACTGTTAAATAAATAACTTAAAGTGACCATTAAAGCGAACGCGAGCACAGTGAAAATTATTTGGTTGTATATCGATTTAAATTTTCTCTTCATTAGACCTTTCTTTTTTATACTATGAATTATTGAAAATTTCAATATATTATACAGAAAAATGTTAAATATTCTATTATATTTTTCATATAATAAAAAAATATTTTTAAATTTCTACGATACCGTCATATATCTTTACGCAGTCGCCCGTCATGTAAACTGTGTCGTCATTGTAATTAATGATAAGCTCTCCGCCGGGAAGCTGCGCTTTTATGTCGATGCCTTTTTCGCAATGTCCGTTCAGCACAGCGGCGGCGGCGGCGGCGCACGCTCCGGTTCCGCAGGCTTGTGTCTCGCCGCTTCCGCGTTCCCACACGCGAATTTTTAATTGATTTTTATCGAGGATTTCGACAAACTCAACATTTACTCTGTCCGGGAAAATCGGATCGTTTTCGAATAACGGACCAATAATATTTAATTTTAGTGTGTCAACGCTTTCACAGAAAACAACAGCGTGAGGATTCCCGACAGATACGCAGGTGATTTTATAATTTATGCCGCCGATATTTACTTCCCTTGCGATTACGCTTTCGCCGGAAAGATTAACAGGAATTTTTTCCGGTTTTAATTCTGCGCGCCCCATGTTTACTTTTACCGCCGATACTTTTTCGTTTTTAGTATAGATCGATAATTCTCTGATACCGCTGCGCGTCTCGATTTTCATATCGCGTTTTTTTACAATGCCTGTATCATAAAGATATTTCGCGACGCACCTTATCGAATTTCCCGCCATGCCGCCTTCGCTTCCGTCAAGATTGAAGATTCTCATTCTCGCGTCCGCGGCATCGGATTTTAAAATTAAAATAATTCCCTCGCCGCCGATTCCGATGTGCCTGTCAGATAACAAAACAGAAAGCGATTCAGGTGAATTAATTTCCATATCCATACAATTGATATAGATATAATCGTTTCCTGTACCGTGCATTTTTGTAAATTTCAGTTTAACTCTTTCTTTTCTTAAATCATTAATGTCAACTAACTCCGTATTAATTTCGCTGTAGTCGGAGAGAAGCGAATCGACAAGCGCGTTAGCTGTATCGATCGAGGTAAGACACGGAACGCCGAGAGCGACGGCTTTTCTGCGGAGTTTAACATCGTCAAGCGCGGGGTCTCTTCCTTTTTCTGATGTTGAAATGATGTAACTGATTTTTCCGCCCGCCAAAAGGGTTTCGGTATTTTTTTCATGGTTCTCGAAAATTTTATCGATGGGTTCTACATTAAAACCTTTTCTGTTAAGGAAACGCGCAGTCCCGCGCGTCGCGTGCAAAGAAAATCCTAACTTAGAAAATTTCTGCGCCATGCCGACAATTTCGCCTTTGTCGCCGTCCTTAATTGTAAAAAGAACGCCGCCTGTTTTTTTCATTTTATAACCGGCTGCAACCAAGCCTTTATAAAGAGCTTCTTCAAGATTTTTTCCAAGCCCTAAAACTTCGCCGGTGGATTTCATTTCAGGTCCTAAGTGCGTATCAAGCCCCGCGAGTTTTTCAAACGAGAAAACGGGAACTTTAACAGCGACATACGGCGGAATTTTCGCGATGCCGCTTTTAATTCCGATCGCCGGAAATTTTTCGCCCATGCTGACTTTTGTCGCAAGCTCGCACATGGGAACTCCGGTAACTTTGCTGATGTAGGGAACTGTCCGCGAAGCGCGCGGATTTACTTCGATTACATAAATTTCATTTTCGTATAACACATATTGAATATTAACAAGTCCCTTAACATCTAACGCCATGCAGATTTTTTTTGTCACTTGAAAAATATTTTCAGCTAACTCATCATCGATATTAAGCGCCGGATAAACCGCGATGCTGTCGCCGGAATGAACGCCCGTTCTTTCGATGTGTTCCATGATGCCGGGTATCAGCATATTTCCCCCGCCTTCGGAGGAGCTGCCGTCGCAAATCGCGTCAACTTCAATTTCGCGCCCGTTTAAATATTTATCGATTAACACAGGATTATCCTGAGTTTGGCGCAAAATTATTTCCATATACTCTTTGATATCATCCTGCGAAAACGCGATGATCATATTTTGCCCACCCAGCACATAAGACGGGCGCATCAGTACAGGGAAGCCGAGTTTTTCCGCGGCGGCTAATGCTTGCTCTTCAGTCATTACGCCGAAACCTTTCGGGCGTTTAATCTGCAGCTTTTCGAGTAACGCGTCAAAGCGCTCTCTGTCTTCGCAGATGTCGATGCTGTCGGCGGAAGTGCCGATTATTTTAACGCCGCGGTCATGAAGTTTTTTTGTCAGCTTGATCGCCGTTCCGCCGCCGAACGCTACGATTACTCCGATTGGTTTTTCAATTTCGATAATGCTCATCACATCGTCGATGAAGAGCGGCTCAAAGTATAATCTGTCCGCGGTATCAAAATCGGTAGATACTGTCTCGGGATTATTATTGATGACGATAACTTCGTATCCCATGCTTTTTAAAGTCCATACACAGTGGACGCAGGCGTAATCAAACTCGATACCCTGCCCGATTCGTATCGGTCCCGAACCTAAAACTATAATTCTTTGTTTAACACTTTTTTGTATAAAAGGAAGCGCCTCATTTTCAAAGCCGTTCTTGATTGAATAAAAATACGGAGTCTTCGCTTCAAACTCGGCGGCGCAGGTATCAACCATTTTGTATATTAATGAATGGGGAATGGGGAATGGGGAATGGGGAGAGTGATTCGAAATATTTGCAAGACAATTTAAGAACCAGCGGTCTACTTTTGTTTTCTGATATAACTCATCTACGCTGACACCGCGCTTTATCGCTTCGTATAAAACAAACAGACGCTCATCGGTTACTGTTTTTAACATTCCGCGAATTTCATCATCGTTCTTCGCAGACAAACGCGGCAGGCTTAAACTTGTAAGTCCTATTTCCGCGCCCCGCACAGCTTTTAACAAAGCTTCCTCGAAAGTGTCGGCGATTGCCATAACTTCGCCGGTTGCTTTCATCTGAGTGCCGAGCTCCTTGTGCGCGTAAACGAATTTGTCAAATGGCCATTTGGGGAATTTTACCGCGACATAATCAAGCGCCGGCTCGAACGCGGCAAAGGTTGTGCCTGTTACGGCGTTTGTTATTTCGTCTAACGTATAGCCGATAGCGATTTTTGTCGCTACTTTCGCGATTGGATAGCCTGTCGCCTTGCTGGCAAGCGCCGAAGAACGCGAAACGCGCGGGTTTACTTCGATAACGGCGTACTCAAAACTGTTTGGCTCAAGAGCGAGCTGCACATTGCAGCCGCCCTCGACACCTAACGCCTTGATGATGTCGAGCGACGCTGTGCGCAGCATCTGGTATTCTTTGTCTGCGAGCGTAACGCACGGAGCGATAACGATGCTGTCGCCTGTGTGAATGCCTACAGGATCGAAGTTTTCCATTGAACAGATAGTGATGACATTTCCGTTTTTATCGCGCATCACTTCAAATTCAATTTCTTTCCAGCCTGCGATAGATTTTTCTACAAGTATCTGATTAATCGGCGAAAGCGCGATACCGTTAGCTGCAATTTCCCGGAGTTTTTCTTCGTCCGCGGCGCTGCCGCCGCCTGAGCCGCCTAATGTGAAAGCCGGGCGGACAATTACAGGGTAGCCGATTTCTCCGGCGAACTTTACCGCAGTCTGTACATCAGTCGCAATCACCGAGGGGACGCACGGCTGCCCGATACTTTCCATTGTCTCTTTAAAGATTTTTCTGTCTTCCGCTTTGTCGATTGTTTCCGGTGAAGAGCCGAGAAGCTGCACATTGTACTTCGCGAGAAAACCGCCCCGAGCAAGCTGCATACAAAGAGTAAGTCCCGTCTGCCCGCCAAGACCCGATAAAATGCTGTCAGGACGCTCTTTTTCAATAATGCGTTTAACGGTCGTAAGCGTTAATGGCTCAATATAAATTTTATCTGCGATGTTGTTATCTGTCATTATTGTGGCAGGATTTGAATTAACTAAAACAATTTCGATTCCGTCTTCGCGAAGCACTCGGCACGCCTGAGTTCCGGCGTAATCGAACTCAGCCGCCTGTCCTATTACTATCGGTCCGGAGCCGATAACTAAAACTTTTTTAATATTTTTATTTAACGGCATAATTTTTTATCCTGTCTATAAATTCACCGAACAGAAAACTTGTGTCTAACGGTCCGCCGCGCGCTTCGGGATGAAACTGAACCGAGAACGAAACGCCGTAATCAAGACCTTCGCAGCTCCCGTCGTTAACGTTTACAAAAGAGAGAATATTTTTAGTTGAATCATTTTTCATTGCATTATCCGCACAAACGGAGTTTGCACAAACAGGGTTTGAAACAACTTCGTACCCGTGATTCTGACTTGTGATATAAACTCTGCCAGTCCTTAAATCTTTAACCGGCTGATTCGCTCCCCTGTGACCGAATTTTAATTTTCTTGTTTTTAATCCGTAAGCAAGAGCTAAAAGCTGATGCCCCATACAAATCCCAAAAATAGGAACTTCGCTTTTAATGAGCGCTTCCAAAGTTTTTAAAATTATTTTATTGCCGTTGTCAGCGGGATCACCAGGTCCGTTACTCAGCATTATCCCGTTTGGATTAATTTTTAAAATATCCCGAGCATCAGCGTCAAACGGGAAGTTATGCACTTCGCAGCCTCTTGCAAGAAGAGCGTTTTTAATTCCGCGCTTTGCGCCGAAATCTAAAAGGGCAATGCGTTTATTATTCTGCGGATTATCAGGAGTATTTTTTATAATCTCTTTCGCGGATACAGCGGTAATCGGAGCATTAACAGAATATCTTTTAATTTCTTTAATATCAATATCAGTCGGTTTTGCTGCGGTAATTTTACCGTTCATCACTCCGTTCTCGCGGATTATTTTTGTAAGAGCGCGTGTATCAATGCCGCATAATCCGGTGATGCCGCGCTCTTCTAAAAACGCGCCGAGTGTTTTTTCGCATCTGAAATTGGAAGGAGTTTTACATGGATATTTTACAATGTATGCTTTAACGCCGATTTTGGCGCTTTCAAAATCATCAGGTATTATGCCGTAATTTCCGATTAAAGGAAAAGTTTGCAAAACAATTTGTCCGAAGTAGCTGGGATCGGTGAGTGTCTCCAGATAACCGGTCATTCCGGTAGTAAAAACAATCTCTCCTGTAACATCGCCGTGTGCGCCAAAAAATTCGCCTTCAAAAATCTTGCCGTTTTCCAAAATCAAGTATGCTTTATCGTTCATAATCTTCCTTATAATGAACGCCTTTGTTCAACATATTCAATATGAAGAAATATCAATTATTTGTCTAGATACAAAGAATTTGTATAAAAAACCGGTACACTTAACCGGTCCGCGGTTTATTCGGTTTTAAAAGCCAAATAGGACGAAATCGTTATAAACGCGGACGAAATTACAGTAAAAATAGTAGAATATTTTTCCATTTTACCATAAAATGTTATAATGAGGAACAAAAATTATCAACTCTCATTTTTAGTACTCGTAATCCTTACAGGATTAGCTATGATAGCCGCGGACTTCCTTTTGTTAATTTATTTTGATATTACGTTTTCTCAGTTGATTTTCAGACTCGGAATACCGGCGGCGGCTTTTTTCCTTGTTTACTGCGTAGTTCTCGGGAGAAACTCCGGCTGTTTCAGCGCGGCATTTTTTAATCAAACAGAGATCGGCGGAGATCAAGAAAAAATATATCTTGCTAAATTAAAAAAAATCGGAGCGATACCGATAAGAATGATCGCGTTAAATGTTCTGACACACGCCGCGTTTCTTGGCGGCGTCTTCATCGTAAAAGGGTATTTGCCTATAGGAGAAGGAATGAGGGGGGCTCTCTTTCTCGCGTCTCTCGCGTTCGGAATGTTAGTGGGAACTTTTATATATGTAATGAGTGATGGTCTTGTTTCGCGCAGTTTGATGTCGAAGAATTTTCATAATTACCCGAGAGGACTCCGCGAAAATCGTCAGGAATTAAAAGCGATGATAATTCCGCTGGCAGCTGTTTTAATGGCGCTGACATTCGCAGTTTCCACTACGCTCTTAAGCGTCGGCAAAGCCCACGGAGGCATTGAAAATTTCGATACCGGCAACTGGCTTTCAATGCTGCTCCCTGTAATAACAGTTTTTTTATTCGTCGCGTGGCTGTGCATTACCCTGAAAAAAAATACATCAATATTATACACTACAGTAATTGAACAACTTGAAAATTTATCTTCGGATCAGAAAGATTTAAGACGACGCATAACGGTCTGCTCGGTTGATGAACTTGGAACAATCGCCGGTATGGTTAATTCTTTCAGCGATCATTTAAGCAGCGGAATAAATGATATAAAAATCGGACAACATTCATTGATCCATGTTGGAAATAAATTAGAAGAAAACGCATCGGGTATGGTTGCGTCTGTAGGACAGATGTCAGCGGCATCGGAACATGTTTTACAAAAAACAAAAGGACAAACCGAAAGTGTAATTACTTCTTCGCAGGCGGTTCAAAGAATTTCAGATAACATCAAGGCATTGGATGAATCGATTCACATTCAAACATTAAGCATGAATCAGGCGTCATCGGCAGTTGAGCAGATGGTAGGAAATATTACATCAATAAGTTCTGTAACTGAAAGAATGGAAGCGCAGTTTAAAACTGTAGGCGAGTCGTCGGAATCCGGCAGCCGTATCCAAAAAGAAAGCGCCGAGCGTATCCGCACAATTGTTTCACAATCGCAGAATCTGCAGGACGCGAATAAAGTAATCGCTATTATCGCGGCGAAAACTAATCTTTTATCGATGAATGCCGCGATCGAAGCGGCTCACGCGGGAGAAGCGGGCAAGGGATTCGCCGTTGTCGCGGACGAGATTCGTCAGCTTGCGTTTAATTCGACAAAGGAGTCGCAAAAAATCGGTCTTGAACTGAAGCAAATTGTAGATACCATCAGCCATATTGTCAAAGATTCGGAGGCTTCAACTAACGCTTTTAACGATGTAACTGAACGCATAAAAGAAACGGGAAAATTAGTACATGAAGTAAACAATGCGATTCGCGAACAGAAAACCGGCGCAGATCAGGTAATGAACTCATTAAGGATGATGAATGATCATACTGCGAAAGTTAACGACGGATCAAAGGAAATAAACAACAGCAGCTCTGTTATGCTAAATGAGATTAATTCATTAAAAACCAGCTCCGGAGAAATCATGTCGCGCATGGAAGAGATGTCTAATGGTATAAAATATGTTAACGACAGCGCAAAAACTGTTTCTGAATTGACAGTTAACACAAAAACATCCATAGAGAAAATCTCTGTAATCGCCGACGGATTTCAGGTATAAGATAATCATTAAGATTATTTTATTTTTAAAGTTTTTATTAATTACTCAAAAACATTTTTCTTTAAATTCTGTAAAGCGGAACGTGACCGCTCGTCATTATTTCCCGTAAAACACGCGGTACAAAAAGATAAATTGCATTTAACGCACGCTTTCTTTAATCCTTCAATGCTGATGTAACCAAGACTGTCAGCGCCGATTTTTCTGCAAATTTGATTTATGCTCATATTATTCGCGATTAAATTTTCTTCGCTGTCGATATCGGTTCCATAATGACAAGTGTGACGGAACGGAGGCGAGGAAATTCTCATATGCACTTCCTTCGCTCCGGCATTTTTCAAGCTTCTGATAATTTTTTCGCTTGTTGTTCCGCGCACAATTGAATCATCAACAAGAACTATCCGCTTTCCCGCGATATTTGCAGCTAACGGATTTAATTTGAGTCTGACAGCGCTGTCGCGTTTGCTTTGCGTCGGATAAATAAAACTTCTTCCAATGTATCTGTTTTTTACAAAACCTGTGACAAGCGGAAGACCGCTTTCCGCGCTATAACCGAACGCCGCATCCAATCCTGAATCGGGAACTCCGCAAACGGCGTCCGCGGCTACGGGATATTCCTTCGCAAGAGCGGCTCCCATGTTATAACGCGCTTCATAAACGCTGAGTCCGTCAATAACAGAATCGGGTCTTGCGAAATAAACATACTCAAAAATACATAGCCCGTATCCGCTTTTAGAATTATCAGTTTCATTCTCTTTAATAATTTCTGTTTGATTTGTGATCTCGCCGTTCTCTATCATTACAACTTCACCCGGTTTCACATCACGTACGAACTCAAAGCCGCAGGTTTCCAAAGCGCATGATTCCGAAGCGACTGCGCAGCCGGTGCTGTTTTTTCCTATGCAGAGCGGACGAAAACCGTCAGCATCGCGGACTATTATCAATTTATTTTTACTTGTAACGATTACAAGAGAGAATGCTCCTCGAAGCAGCCCCGCCGCGCGCGCCGCTCCTTTAAGAGAATTATTTTCTTTTGTAATATAATACGCTATTAATGACGAGACAACTTCGCTGTCGCTTGTCGCGTTAAAGTTTAAACCGTGACTGACAAGTTCCGCGCGGATTTCTTTCGCGTTTGTTACATTTCCGTTATGCGCAGTAGCAATTCTTCCTGTCAAATATTCTGTCACAAAGGGACCTGCGTTTTCTTTTGAACACTGTCCTGTTGTCGAATAACGCGTGTGTCCCACGGCTGTTTTTCCTTTTGGCAGGCGCGTTAATTCCTCACCTGAAAAAATCTCGCTGACAAGACCTTCATCTTTATGACAGACAATGTTTCTGTTATTCGCAACAGCGATTCCCGCTCCTTCCTGTCCGCGGTGCTGCAGCGAAAGCAATCCGTTATATGTAATGCCGACAGCTTCCTCAATATTTAAACTTACGCCGAAAACAGCGCATTCCTCATTTAATTTGTCAATTAGCATAAGTCTTTAATATCTCCTCCGCGATTAATCTTTTAGTTGAGCGTAAATCCATTGCCTGTTTTTCGATAAAACGATGAGATTCCTGTTCCGTTAAATTAAGATACGATATTAAAACGCATTTCGCTCTGTCTATTATTCGTATGTCTTCAATTTTTTGCTTTAGCTTAACGTTTTCTTCCCGCATCCGCTTTAATTTACAGCTAACAGATTTAGCGAGCGAAAGAGTCGTCCAAAATGTTTGTTTATCAACAGGTTTGGATATTACAAGAACGCCGTCTTCATGACAGACAGCCGAAACCTCGTAAAAAATTTCATGGTTCACGGCAAGTATTGCCTGCGATATGCATTTAACGGCGATATGACGCGCAAAACTTTCGCCGGACTCGTCAGGCAGCGGAGAATCAATAATAATTATATCAAAATCTTTTTCAAGGAGCAGACGGCGCGCTTCTGCGGCGTTGTTAAGCGTTGTAATCTGCATGATAGAAACAGCAGCTAACGCTTCAGAAAAAACAGAAATATTTTTTTCTGAGTTAGTAACTATCAACGCTGTATAACTGCGCTCGCGGGAGCTTTCCATCATTAAACGCCTTCTATTTTAATTAATTCAATATATTTTTTTAAAAGTGTTTCTCCGATAACATTTTTAATAAACGAACTGTTATGCGCAATATCAACCGCGCTTTGCAATGAATCGGGGAGCTGTAAAAGAGCCTTTGTTACTTTGCTGTCGGCTGTGTATAAATCCTCGTCAACCGGGAGCGGCAGCGGCGTGTTTTTTTCAATGCCTTCAAGACCCGCAGAAATTATCAACGCGAAAGCTAGATACGGATTTAACGAAGGATCGGGAGAGCGCAGTTCCATTCTGACATTTTCGCCGAACGCGGCGGGAATTCTTACAAGCTGAGAGCGGTTTTGATGCGACCACGAAACAAATTTCGGCGCTTCAAATTTACCGAAACGTTCGTAAGAATTGGCAAGCGGATTTAAAAACAAAGTAATCTCGCGGGTTTTTTCCAATACGCCTGCGATAAAACTTTCGGCTGTTCTTGAATGACCTTCGTTTACATTTTTGAAAATATTTTTTCCGTTTTGATACAAAGAAAGATTAATGTGCATCCCGTTACCGGGCGCGTCCGGCAGAGGTTTCGGCAAGAAAGAAGCGGACAAACCGTTACGTGAAGAAATAGCTTTTACAACCGTTTTAAAAGTTTGAATGTTATCCGCGCTCGCCAAAGGATCATCAAATTTAAAATCAATTTCGTTCTGCCCGGGACCCTGTTCGTGATGAGAACACTCCGGTTTTATTCCCATTTCTTCAAGAGTAAGACAAATATCGCGGCGTATATCTTCGCCTTTATCCAGCGGAGAAGTGTCAAGATAAGAGCCTTTGTCTAAAGTCGCGTTTGACGGTTCGCCTTTTTCATCATTTTTAAATAAATAAAACTCGCACTCAGCGCCGATTTTACAATCGTATCCCATGTTACGCGATTTCTCGGCGGCTCTTTTTAAAATAAAACGCGTGTCATGTTCAAACTCTTTTTTATCAGGCGTTTTGATATCGCAGTAAAAACGAACCACTCTGCCGGTTCCCGGACGCCATGGAAGAACAGCGAGCGTTGAAGGATCGGGAAAAAGAAATAAATCGGACTGCGTAATGTCGCGGAAACCGCGTATCATGTGAGCGTCAAACGAAACGCCGTTTTTAAACGCGGTTTCCAGTTCATCCACCATGATCGAAATATTTTTTTGAAAACCGAATATATCGCAGAAAAACAAACGAACAAATTTAACATCGTTTTCTCTTACAAAACTCAAAACATCATTCATAAATCACTCCAATTCGGCGTTACTCATAATTTTTCAATATAAATACGAACAATTAGAAAGCGATGCAACTAGTGTATTTTTTTCTAATTGGCGGTATACAATTGTTTGTAAGGATTTTTCGCGTTGGGTTTTAAAACATAAAATTGATCTTTTAAAAGCGAAGCCGCGTCTGTTTTAAAGTTAGCTGCAAATTCTTTTACAAACGGTTCAATCTCTTTTAAATCATCTTTCGTCGCGATCTCCGCGGTAACCTGCGCGGGAAGCGGAGGAAGCTCGGCAAGCGTTTTCTTCGTTCTGATAAAAATTTTTCCGCCGTGCATTCCGGTTCCGGTAAAATTGCTGATCGGCGCCGCTGACTGCTGCGCCGCTGCTTGCTGTGACTCATCATCGATACCGATACCAAGCACTATTATCAATCCGCCGGCAAGATACTCGCCTAAAAAACTTCCGGCTTTTCCGCCGATTACGATAACAGGTTTTTTATCAATATTTTGTTCCTTTGAACAATATTCTTTCATGTGGATACCGGTTCTGTATCCGGCGTTACCTTTTACAAAAATACTGCCGCCGCGCATTGCGTAACCAAGCGCGTCTCCGGCGTTACCGTGTATAATAATTTTTCCGTCGTTCATTGTGTCGCCGGTCGCATCCTGAGCGTTGCCGTGCACTTCAATCACAGCACCGTCAAGGTAACAGCCGAGCGCATTACCCGGCGTTCCGTTTATCGACAAGGTTTTTCCGCTTAGCGCGCTGCCGATAAACCGCTGCCCGTAACAATCTTCGATATGAACATAAGTTCCGGCGGCTTTAATACGCTCGTTTAATTCCTTAAAATGCAAATTTTTTGCTAAAATACTCATATTAACTCCTAAAAAAAACGCTCATCGGAATACAAAAACAACTTCAATCAGCTTTAAAAACCAATTAACAGTCGCTTTTACAATCTGATGAACGCCCTTGTTCAATCTATTTATATAGAAGATTAAATTATTAGTCAAGATAGTTTTTATTTTATAACAGATTATATCGATGTTAGCCGCCTTCAGATGGTGACAGACGTAAACATTGATTATTTTAAAATTATATGATAAATTTTATTTAAAGGAGAACTTATGAAAAGAAAAAAAATTATTATAAATAACCACAGAATAATAATTGACGAAATAAATTATTACTATCCCAAAGACACCGGCAATAAAGAAAAAACTCAAACCGAATATAAATTATATATTGAATTTACGAACAGAGAAAGATTGATAATAAAATTTTCTTCATTGGAACAGCGCGATGAAACTATTGGATTACTCGACGCGGAATTTGATTAAGAAAAATATTTGATATATGAATTACGAAAAATTGATGAGTAAAAAAAACAGCGAAGGAAAAGACGCTGTTGATTTTCTCAACGAAGCTTCGGAATTAATGGATAAAGACAAATTTAAAAACGCTTCCGATTTATTAACACAAGGAATTCATTTATGCGGTCATCCAAGATTATACTTTAACCGCGGCTATTGTTATCATCAATTAAAAAACGCAAAAGACGCTATAAAAGATTTTAACAAAAGTCTTGCGAACGACAGAGGAAACGATCTGCTCGATCATGAAAAACAACGGCTCTATCTTTATATGGGAATCATTCATGAAGAGATGGAAAACGACGAAGACAAAGCGATCGAAGCGTACAAAAAAGCCGCCGACTGGGGATACGCAGGCGCAATCGGAAGATTGGAAAAACTGGGAATTGATTACACGCCGCAGTCAACAAATGAGTCAGCGGAACCTGCGGCTGTGTTAGAATCAAAGCGAAATTCTTCTTCCGCAAAAAAAGCGGCAGCGGCAAAAACACCGGCTTCATCGTCAACACAAAACGCAGCTTCGTCCAATCAGCCAAAAAAGAAATCAAAACTCAGATTTTTACTGCCGTGTTTGATCGGCGCAGCGCTCGGCATCGGAGTGTTTTTGCTTTTACAAAATGCACAGGAACTAATCGCCGAAAAAACCACCGCGAAAAAACAAATAATAACAACGAGAGTAATATCCGACGCTGTTAGTCTTCGCGCAGACCCTTATGTTTATTCGGATATTTTAAAAGTTTTATACTCGGGCTATGTTGTAGAAATAACAGGCGATGTTTCAGGCGATTTTACTCCTGTAGAATATGAAAGTATCCGAGGCTGGGTTATATCAGTATTTTTAGAGAGATGATGGTGAATATGTCGCATAACGTTTTCGGTTGACAACCAAAACCACCCGAATAGAGCAGTGAGCAGTTGCCGTTTGTTAAGTGACGTATACTTATTTTTTTACTTTTCATATATTTACAATTAGTTGAAATATTACAGATTGGCTTTTGTAAATATTCTTTACTCAAAAAAATAAACATTATAGAATAAGGAGGTATTTTGACTATTTTTTATTGTTTTATCTGTTATTTTAATAATTTCACTAATTATATTATAATATTTTTCTATTTTCTATCATGAGACAACTTGTTTTTCTTTTATATATAATATACATTATAAAAAGAAGGAGAAAACAATGGAATTAGAATATACCTATTTTGAAGCTGACGAAGGCGGTTACATCGGATATTTCAATGATTTTCCGCAACACGTAACAGAAGGTGAAACACTTGAAGAACTTGAAGAAATGTTACTAGATATGTTTGAATGCTTACATTTAAAAAAATATCATAAACGAAAACTGGCAATAGCTGTAGCATAAATAAGGTATAATTAAAACTCTTTCTCTTCCTGTTAATAAATAATAAACTTATTATGTTTATTCTTTCTATATATAGCATATAACGTTCTAGGTAACTGAGCCGCCCGATAAAAGCGGCGCAGCAGATACCGTTTGTTATATACCGTTTGGGTTTAGTTGAATACCCTTTGACATAGGCATTCCTGCATGATCTAGCCCCCTGTTAATTAGAACCCGCCATCATAGCCTACTCTTTTGAGCCGTGCTTGGGAAGCGAGAGTGAGTCTCGTGCAACCCTCAAAAGGAGCATAATAAATAGCATTACTCATACTTATTGTTTCCACTGTGTCGGGGATCGCTATTGTAGTTAAAGCAGAACAGCCTGAAAATGCTGCAGTACCGATCTTTCGTATTGTTGAAGGAAAAGTAACTGAAGTTAAAGCAATACAATCACGAAATGCTCCGCTACCACCACTCTCACCAGAATCACCTATTTCGGTAAATCCTTCCGGAAAAACGATGGATGTAAGTTTTTTACAATTCCAAAAAGTTCCTCCAGCTAACCTTGTCAAATTGGGAGGTAGAGTAATGGAACTAATTGCTGTACTCACAAACGCACTTGAACCTAATTTAACTAAACTTTGAGGCAGGGTAATTGATTCAAGTGAAGAACAACCATAAAATGCACCATTTCCTATTTCGGTAACCCCTTCAGGAATAACAATGGATTTCAATGATGTATTATATTCAAATGCGCCCTCTTCAATTATCTTTAATGTCGAAGGTAAAACAACATTGATAAGTGTAATACCGCCTTTATCCGAAGGTCTTGTTAATTCATGACCAAAACTTTCTCTCCTAATTATGGTAACACCTTCAGGAATTACAACACTAGTAATGGACTTATTGTTTTGAAATGCACCCCAATTCGCTCCTGAAGAACCTCCGATTTCCATCACAGGCATTCCTTGTATAGTAGCGGGTATCCTAACTGCTGTTGCTTTACCTGTGTAGCGAGTGATTACAACTCCTTCACCGTCATTAGTCAATACGACAGTAAAGTCTGTTTCAGTCTGTGCAAACGCTGTTAAACACAATGTCATACACAAGACCATTCCAAATAGTTTTTTCATAAAACCTCCTAAACTAATTAAAATCTCATACAAGATTTTACTCACAAAATAATCCAAATATTATTTCATACTATTATTAAAAATAATCAAGCCCATATGGCATATAACATTTGTTATGCGAAATTTGATTATTTTAGTTATTTTGAATCTAATAGTTCAATACCCTCAAGTGCAATTTCATTATCATGTTCTAAGTTAAGAGCTTTTTCAAAATCTTTCTTAGCCATATCCTTATTACCTAATTTTAAATATACTTCTCCGCGCCACGCGTACGCATCTGCATAATCAGGATCATCCTTTATTACTTCATTATAATCATTGATTGCTAATTTATATTGTTTTATATCTTGATAAACTCTTGCTCTGTCTAAATAACCTAAATAACAATATTCGTCAAATTTTATTGCTTCAGTATAATCCTTTATAGCCAATTCATATTGTTCTGACATTTCATATACAAATCCGCGTGTATGATAAAATTCAGCATTATTTGGATCGAGTATAATGGACTCATTGTAATCCTTTATAGCGAGATCGTATTGATCGTTTATATAATGAACCCAGCCTCGTTGATTGTAAAGATAAGCCATATTTTCTTGTATAAGATTAATGGATTCTGTAAAATCTTTAATTGCCAAATCATTTTGATTATTAAATGAATAAGATAACCCTCTATCCATAAAAGCAAAGGCATTATCCGGATTTACTTTAATTGAGTAAGAAAAAGTATTAATTGCATGTAAATACTTTTTTCTTTTTCTAAGTATTTTTCCTCTTTTCCTTATTTCTTGCGCTTTTACTACATTTTCAAAAGTTATAATTGCCATAAAATTATCCTCTCATACTTTATTTAATTCATTAGCATAATTAATAATTAAATCAACGATCTCAGTTGTATTTTCCGAATATTCTTTATATAAATAATAAAAATACAGTTCAGGATCAATATTGGAAAAGCGAGGATAAGAAAATTTATCATATACCCAAATAAAACCATCCCAATTCTTATTAACCTCTCCTGTTAATTCTGTCATTTTATCCGTAAGCGCTTTTTCTTCTTTTAAATTGCTGTGTTTATTGGATTCTTCCGCTTGTATATAAATTTTTTGCCAATTATAATTAATTCCGAATATATATTTGCCATTTTTAATGGGAATATATATATACCACCATTTATCACCTTCATCATAATTTGCATCCGGAAAAACCTTTTGTACTTGCGATAAAATTTTTATGTAAAATATTTCACATGATTTTTCATCTGCTTCTGCCAAAAGCGATTCTAGGTTCTGTTTTATTGCTAAAGCCGTTTTAATATTATCTTCTGATTGTGTTATTATTCTTTGAATAGCTTTTCCCATTTTTTCATCCTCCGATATTCCGCAAATTGATTTTATTGATAATATTAGTTGTTTTATCACTTCATAGATTGGCTTGGATTTCTCTACATCAGAATTTTGCAAACAATTATTAAGCCACTTTAAAATATCATATCTAAAAGACATTGTTATATATTCGCCTTTATTTGCGTTGGAAGGAGGCGTTCCTTCGATAGTAAGATATATAACCGGAATATTTTTATTCTTATTTTTTATCCGGGAAAATTCAGCGTAATGCGAAACTTGTTTTTCTTGATCTTTTGCGAATATTTTTACTTCGATTGGAATAAATATATTTCCATCCTCAATTACTATATCAATACGGCGGTTAATATCCGTACTATACTCATTTTTAACGCGCGCTTTACGGGTATCAATAATAAACGGCGATTGCGTCTTATTATTAACGACTTCCAAAAATTGTTTTAAAAATAAATATCCTTTATAATGATTGCCTTTGGGATTTAGTAAATCACCAAGAACCTTACATAACTTTACTTCATCCGCGCTTATATCAGCGATTTTGAATATATTATATTTTTGACCGGATTGTTTATAAAACTGTTCAAATTGTTTAATCGTATTTAAACAATTTTCAATAAGAATTGCCGATGTTTGAATTATATCACTATTCATAAACCCTCTAAATATAATAAATCAAGTTATTTATAAATTGCAAAAATAAACAATTTAATCATCGCAAACCCATGTATGAGGTCTACGTCCCCCATTACTCATTTCATCTCTTCCAGAACAATACCCAGGAGTCGGTTTTCCCCTACCTTGCGATACACTTGTACGCATCCCACACGAGGAGCAGTGATAATGCTGGGATTTGGAACTTCCTTGTCCTCCGTAGCTTCTGCTATGTCCTCCGGAACTCCCACCTTGTCCTGCTAAAGCGACAAAAAAACCAAAAATTTTAGCTATACCGAATTTTTTAATCGCCAGTATAAATAATCCTAATAAAAATACAACGATTATAACTGTTACTATTATGGTTAAAAGCTCATATAATTCTTCCTCAGTTCTAACTTTGCGATTAGTATCCTGTTGTTTTTCTGATTCTTTTATGACGCTTGTTTCCGGTGTAATTTCTGTCTTTGCGGTACTTATCCTTTCAATGTTATCATCAAAATCTTCGGGTAAAATAAAAAACAAAACAACCGTTAAAACAACCACCGCGGTTCCTATAGTTGAGCCTATAAGACAAGATTTTGCCTGTTCAGGATAATTCTTTTTTAAAGCAAAATAAAAAATATAACCTATAAAACTTAAACAAAATGTTAAAAAACCAAAAAGAATTTTTGAAATTGCATTTAATACATTATTATTTGTTACCGTCATAATATTACACCCTTAAAAATATAAAAATACATGAAAATAGCCTATAGAAAGATGATAATTTATCAATAGGCAATTTGTCAAGTATCTAAAGTAAAATATAATTGCCCTATAAGCAATAATGACCAATATTAAGGAAATATTAGCCCAGAACTTAAAGGTAAACAGGCGGCGGCTTGGTATTACACAGCCGGAATTGGCTGAAAAAGCCGGTATGTCTACTCAATATTTGGCAATGATAGAAATAGCCCGCAAATTCCCTACTGCTGATATTTTGGAACGGCTTTCAACAGCTTTAGATATAAATCCTCATGAATTGTTTTCTGTTGCCGTTTCCCCTGAAAGAGCTATGGAACAATTACAAAAAACAATCTTAAACAATATAGATAAAAAACTGGACGAATTTAATCAAACAGTTGAATGTGCATTAGAAAAGATAATAGAAAAACGCAGTGTTATGTAACCTCAATGTATAAAATAAAACAAAAAATAAAATCAATTAAAATCCTTCTCAAAAATGATAAATAGCTTTATATTATAGAGTAAGGAGGTTTCTATGGGAGACGCACAACTACAACCTAACTATCCCAAAGGCATTACATTTGAGCATGTTTGGGCTTCATTAGATAGAATTTCTGAGAAACAAGATAAACTTACTGAAAGCCAAAAAGAAACTGATCGAATTTTAAAAGAAACTAACTTATCTTTGAAAGACACTGAACTAGTAGTAAAAGAAATAGGAAAACGTCTTGGCGATTTTACAAATAGTTTCGGCGATGTTGTCGAATACATGATTTCTCCTAATCTACAGGAAAAATTCCGTGACTTGGGATATGATTTTCAGGAAGCCAGCACCAAGCATAAAGTACGAGATAAGAAAAACGATATTTCTTTTGAAATTGATGTTTTTTTACAAAATGGCGATACCGCAATGTTAGTTGAAATAAAAACAAATTTGATGATTAGCAATATAAACAAACATATTATTCGTCTTGAAAAAATGCGAAAATACGCCGATTTACGCGGAGATAAACGCCGTTTTTTGGGAGCTGTCGCGGGAATAGTAATCGAAGATGAAGAAAGAGAATACGCGTTAAATCAAGGATTTTTCCTTATAGAACCCACAGGGGAAAACTTTAATATTACCCTTCCATTTAACAAACCAAAAGAATGGTAAATTTTTCTTCATTTTAAGACCATCGCACCTGCTAATATCACGCTTACAAGCACGATAATAAAAGCTTTGTTTTTCATAAAAACTCCTTTTTAAATTACCATCATTTTTTTGGTAATTTTAATTACCTTATCAACGACAAGGTTTTATATAGAACCGAAAACGGCTTTATATACGAGAAAATGAATAATAAAAACGAGGTTTTAATTGATATGAAGATTTAAACGTTCCGCCGAGTATAATTAGCATAGCAATAGATACAGCCGTTAGAACATGAATTATATTCGCCGATATCGATTGAACAAACACATCCGCATTCAAGACGCTGGTTTTTATCTTTTTTTATTGAAAGATTTTTTCCTGTGATTTTTGAAATTAAACAATCATCAATACATTTTGCATGCCCGATATTATATTGAGAAAGATCGATATCCTCAGCGCAAGTCTCGATTATCAAATTATTTTCTTTAGCGATCTTAGAAAAACTTTCTGCGACAATTATTTTTTCTTCGATTGAAATTTCAATAATACTATGTAATTTATTATTCTGACTTATTTTTTTATAAAAATCGATAAAACTAAAAATCACTTTTTCTGTATAACCTTTTAATTGCCTCGTCATTTCTCCGAATTTTTCTATATGATAATTGACTGTATAATGATCGTTAAGCAAAACAGGATCATATCTCCAAATAATTCTCTGCTGTCCTATTCTGTCAGATAATCTTTTAAAATTTTCTATAATCTCATCTTTTGGAGGCAGGTTTTTTTCAATATCATTATCGTACGGATTAAGCGTAAATTGAAAATAATAAACATAATTTTTAAAGTGTTGAATTTTATCAAGCATAGCCGCCGGATTTTTTGTCCAGAAGACAATGCAATCCACTTCTTCCGGATCAAGATTTATTTTTCTTACTTGTTTCTCATTCATCGGATTTTTTACATTAACATATTTTTCTTTTATTCTGTTTAGCAGCCACTCTGAATAAAAAGCGGGTATGTCTGTTCGGCGGCTCGCGGAGATTATCATTGGTGAGTATTGTATCATGTTTAGTTAATTAATGATTGATACAGCGAATAATTTTCTTGATCAAAACAAACAAAAACAACTTTTTTTATATTTGGAGTTTCCTTTAAAGTCTCTCGAACAGTGTTAATCGCAACTTCCGCGGCTTTTTCTTTTGGATAGCCGTACACTCCGGTACTAATATTAGGAAAAGCGATACTCTCGATTTTATTTTTCTGCGCAAGCAGTAAACTTTTTCTGTAACAAGAAGCGAGTAATTCAGTCTCTCCCTTTATACCACCGCGCCAGACAGGACCAACCGTATGTATTACAAATTTCGCAGGCAATTCTCCTGCACCTGTGATAACGGCATCTCCCGTTGGACACGACTCATTCGGGCGGCGGCTCTCCGCTATTTTTATACATTCATCAAGCAACTGCGATCCTGCAGCCGCGTGTATCGCGCCGTCAACTCCACCGCCGCCCATGAGGCTTGAGTTTGCGGCGTTTATGATCGCATCAACGGATTGGGTGGTTATGTCGGCGAGGAGGGATTGGATGATTGGGTGGGGCATGGGAGGCTCCTTATTATGTCGTATATTCAAATTAGTTTATATTCTATATAATACTACTTAGATTGTAAACATTTTCTTTATATTAGCGCTAAGGAATTTTTTATGTCTCAAAATAAAGAACGAATAATCGTAAAAGGTGAAGACCAAACTGATAAAATAAGAAATTTTAATGAAAGCGAGGGAATAGTTGATATTACCTATAAAATTGGTAAGACCTATACTTATAAAAAAGAGAATGTACAGATAGAATACTCTGCGCTTTCCGATAAAACAACAGAAAAACATTTTCAATATTTCAAGCGTATTGCTGAAACTGTAAGTCTGGAAGACCCTGACGGTGGGAATATTTTATCCAAACATTATAATAAAATAAATTTTATAGATAAAAATTGTATGCTTTCTTCATTTTTATCAGGAAAATTGTATCCTACAGAATTAAAAAACTTGTATACAGTTATTTATCCATTTGGATTTAATTTAAGTCAGAAAACAGCTGTTGATAAAGCGCTAAACAATACGCTTTCAATAATTGAAGGACCGCCAGGAACAGGAAAAACACAAACCATCTTGAATATAATTGCAAATGCTGTAATGCGTAACGAAAGTGTTGCAATCGTTTCCAGTAATAATTCAGCAACAGCCAATGTGTTGGAAAAATTATTAAAATATAATGTTGATTTTATTGTGGCATATCTTGGAAGCTATGATAATAAAAACAAATTTATAGAATCGCAAAAACAATTACCGCAAGATATTAAAACATGGAAACTTACTGATAAAACAAGAATATCCATATTAAAATCTATTTTTAATATTTTTTCTGCCATAAATACAATGCATGAAAAAAGAAATAAGTTATCAAACATTAGACAGGAACTTGATTCAATAGAAGTTGAACATAAGCATTTTATTGCGTATTTTTCATATGATAATGAAACAATCGCACAATATTTAAAACCTATAAATACATCTGCTGATGCGCTTAAATTATGGTTTATTTGTGAGAAATATCTTAAAAACGGAAAAATGCCTTGGCTTATTACCAGGATAATTAATCGTTTTAAATATGGGATAATTAACAAGAAATTTTATACAATTGGCTCTGATATGATTTCGATCTGCCAATATTATTGGTATATAACATGTATAACCGAATTATCATTAAATATTTCTATATTACAAAACGAACTCGAACAATTTAATTTTAAGAAAAAAATGGATGAATACACTTCGTTATCAATGCAGTTGTTTCGAGATTATTTATCAGAAAAATACAAAGATAACAAAAGACGTATTTATACGCTTGATGACTTAAGAGTTAATTCAAGTACGTTCATCAATGATTATCCTGTTATTTTAAGTACCACTTATTCAATAAGCAGCAGTCTTTCCAGTACAATTATGTATGATTATGTAATAATTGATGAAGCGTCTCAAGTAAATATTGCGACAGGCGCTCTCGCTCTTTCCTGCGCTAAAAAAGCAATTATTGTCGGCGATTTAAAACAACTTCCAAATGTTGTAAATTCCGAAGCCGCACGGAAAACAGATGCTATTTTTGATGAGTATAAACCGCCTGACGTTTACAGATACAAGAATCATAGTTTATTATCATCTTTGATCGAATTATTTCCAAGCGCACCACGTACGCTATTACGGGAACATTACCGATGTCATCCAAAAATAATTGGATTCTGTAATCAAAAGTTCTATAACGATCAATTAATTATTCTAACAGAACCAAAATCAGAGCGAACACCTCTAGTCGTTTACAAAACAGTAGAAGGCAATCATGCTCGTGACCATGTTAATCAACGGCAAATTGATATAATAAGAAAGGAGATTATCCCTGAACAGATATTAAACGATGGCAGCATTTCTATTGGAATTGTAACTCCATATAGAAATCAGACAAATGTACTTCAAGACACTTTTAAAGGAACCGGAATTCTCGCAGATACTGTCGATAAATTCCAGGGACGAGAAAATGATATTATAATCCTATCAACTGTAGACAATGAAATAACAGAGTTTACTGATAATGCAAATCGGTTAAATGTCGCAGTTTCACGCGCTATTGAACAACTCATTGTAATTGTAAACAGTGGCGATGATATGAAAGATAATAATATCGGTGAGCTTATACGTTACATTGAATATAATAATTTAAAAATAATAAATAGTGAAATTCGCTCTATTTTTGATTTTTTATACGCAGGATATTATAAAAAAAGAATGGAGCTTTTAAAAGAACTAAAGAAAATATCTAAATATGACAGTGAAAATTTAATGTATAAATTAATTATTGATGTTTTAAGTAAAGAACAATTCACTCGATTTGATGTCTCTGTTCATGTACCATTAAAAATGATTATTCGTAATATGAGCAAACTTAATGCAGAAGAGAAACAATTTACAGAAAATATTTTAACCCATGTTGATTTTCTTATTTTTGATAAAATTGGAAAATTGCCACGGCTTGTTGTTGAAGTAGATGGTGATGCTTTTCATAGAAAGGGATCACGGCAAGCCGAAAGAGATGAAATGAAAAATTCTATTTTGAAGAAATATTGTTTACCTATTGAAAGGTTTAAGACAACTGAAAGCAATGAAAAAGAAAGGCTAATGGCGGCTTTGGAAGGGATTTAGAGAAGTTATTATAATCTATTTTAACTAGAAAATATATAATTTTCATGATAGACTATTACTAAAGGGAGTCTATATAAATGGCAACAAATATTACAGTGAGATTACCTTGGCATATGAATGGTTGGAATGGAACCGTTTGCTTGGATCCCAAAGGAAATACCTATTGTTCCGGAAGGCATTCATATCCAGGAGATATGATATCACAAGCAAAAAATGAAGAATATGAAGTAAGTTTCGCTGGAAAACATTGCGGAGATATCGATCCGCCCCCTCCTTGTTCTCTTAGTTGTAATGTTTTTGGAAGCGAACATATTCGTTGTTTTCATGAACCTCCAGCGTGGTTTAAAGATACCAAAGGTATATGGGCTGATGTTCCTCCATATACTGTTAACATATGGCCTTATGAGCAAATGTATGGCGATGAAGCAACATCAAATACTGAGCCGGGACGTATATATAATTATAATAATCGTCTTGAAGAAGCGCGAAAGTATTTTTCCCAATTAATTCCAAAGGAATCTATAATTGTATATTATGCAAATTATAGTAATCCATTTAGCGACGAGGAATCGCAACGTTATATTATTGTAGGAATTTCTCGATTACAAGAATTAGGTAATGAAATGTTTTATGATAATGTTTCAGAAGATATTTCGCAAAAATATGCAGGAGGTTTTATTTGGCAGCGTGCATTAACGTCATTATACCCAGAACAGGGTATGCGTATTCCATTTGAACAATATTACAACGATCATGAAGTATTAAAAAATATTGTTATTGAACCAGATAATCCCAGAGCATTTAAATATGCGACTCGTGAAATTTCAGATGATGACTTAATTACACTTATTGAACGACTTATTTCTGTAGCAGATTATTTGTCTTCAAACGGTGATACAACACAAAATTGGGATCTGAGAAAGAAATGGCTTATAGGGTTATTAAACGACCTCTGGAAAAATAGAGGAGCATATCCAGGATTTCCTCAGGTATTAGATTTTCTTGGTTGTATTGAACTTGGACAGAAATATTTAATTGAGTGTAGCAATGGGAACAGTGTTAACGCTTATAATATAATAAAAAATGATTTATTAAACGATCCAAAAATCGATCGAACAATTAAACTAAAAGGCAAAGAAAAATCTACTTTACTTTTAGACATTCTTCCTAGATTTAATTTAACCAAAGAACAAATATCTGCACTTATTGAAAAAGATGGTAAAGAAAATGGGATTACTGCAACAATAAGTGCAATAACCAATAATCCGTATTTACTTTGCGAACAGTATATTGGCAATAATCAAGATGATAATATATCGTTCTATCAAATAGATAATGGCGCATTACCGTCACCTGATTATGGAATTGCACCCATGACCACGGCAGATTCCGCGGAACGTTTTCGCGCATTATGTGTTGATTCGTTAAAATGGGATAATACTCATAGTTTTTCCCCATGTGAACGTATTCTTGATTTGGTTAATCACAGAGTTAGTAAAATGCGTGATTGGCGGCAAAATACATACAGTATTAATTATTTTGATGTAGATAAAAATATACTCTCAGAAGCAATAACTTTCCGTAATTTTGACAATGGAAGATTATATTTATACCTTAATGATGTATATGAAGATGAGTGTTTAATAAAAAATACATTATTAGCTCTTGCAGAGCGAGGAGAAATCGAGTTAAAACAACCGGTAACAACTGAGAAATTTAAAACACTATTATTCGACAACACAAGTAAACTATCTTCTATTCCAGAATATTCTGATGCTATTCAAAAACAAGCTGAAGTATGCGCAGAAGTATTCAGAAAAGGATTATGTGTTATATCAGGAGCAGCAGGAACTGGAAAAACCTCTCTTGTTAGCAAAATAATAGATAAAATTAAACAAACAGAAGGTGTTGGAGTTAGTATAAAACTATTAGCGCCAACAGGTAAAGCAACAGAACGAATACGTGAAAAAACAAAACAGGAAGCCACCACAATACACTCTCTTCTTGCAAGCGGTGGTTGGTTAAACGACAATATGACGTTTAAACGATCTGGAGGGGTTCAGGATAAAAATGTTAATACCGTTATTATAGACGAAACTTCTATGGTAGATTTAAGCTTACTTGCTACACTTTTTAGGGCGATTCACTGGAATAATGTAAAACGATTGATACTTGTCGGTGATCCTAACCAATTACCGCCAATAGGTCGAGGAAAAGTATTTTCTGATACAATTGAATGGCTTCGCAATGAATATCAAACAAATATTGGAGAATTAAAACACAATATTCGCCAAATGGAGAATCGCGCTAATAATAAAGGTACTGGTATTGTTGATCTTGCAGAAATATTAATTCAAGAAAAACAAGATACTGGTGATATAAGCAAATCTCAACGAGAAGAAATTTTACGAAAAATTCAAGAAGGTGGGATTATAACCAATGATTTAATTGTTAGATATTGGAAAACAGCGGATGATCTGGACGAGTTAATCAGACTAGAATTAATTAGCGATTTAAATGCCAATATAGATGGAACCAATTTACCGGAATGTTGGATAGAATCATGTAAAATACCTGACAGTTATGAGAAAAACCCATCTCTACTACAAGTATTGTCTCCTTTTAGAGGCGATGAACATGGAACAGATAGATTAAACTTAATATTACAAAAATTACTTAATGGTTATTGGTCAAAGAAATTTACAATCGATACTATTACGCTCTATGATAAAGTAATTCAATTTATAAATCGTCCAAAATCAAATCCCATTCATGCTTATAATTGGGGAACAAGAGAAAATGAACCAATTGAAGTATTTAATGGCGATATGGGTTTTGTTTATCCACATGGCTTTGATGGTAAAAAAGTTGGTTTTTTAAATAGGCTCAAACATTTTTCGGTGAAATTTAAGGGAAAAGAACAATATTCTGTTGGGTATGGTAAAGAACTTGGGCAGACAAGTAAAAGACGATGGATAAAAGAAGAAAAGCCAATTAACAATCTGGAACTTGCTTATGCCATCTCTGTTCATAAGTCTCAGGGAAGTGAGTTTGGTACAGTATATCTTATCCTTCCAAAACGACGGAGTTCAACTCTATCGATGGAATTGCTTTATACTGCTGTAACACGTGCACAAGGAAAACTTGTCTTGTTTATTCAAGATGATGTATCAACGTTATCTTGTTTAACCAAGGTTGAGCGTTCAGCAATACGAAGAATCAATTCATCAGTATTCAAATTTTCACCATTACCGGAGGAACTTTCTTACCTGCCTGGATATTATGAAGAATATAAAGTTATTGCAACTCTAGAAAATTACTTTGTCCGTTCAAAATCCGAAGCGCTAATTGCCAATGCACTTCACACAACAGAACTAGATTTTTATTATGAGAGACCATTATTTGCTCCTGACGGAACAATGTATTTACCAGATTTTACAATTATTTTCCAAGGTAATGAGTATTATTGGGAACATTGGGGTTTACTTGACAAATCAAAATACAAAGCTCATACTGAACAGAAAATTGAATGGTATAACAAGTATTTCCCAAATCGTTTAATAGAATCATTTGAAAATAATGAAATTAGTGTCCAAATACGAGATATCTGTAAGGATAAATTTTGTATTATGCTTTAAAAGTAGAGTAATATTATTTAATTATAGTAATTTATAATAAACTTTTACAAATTAATAGGATATAACCATATTCGTCCAATACCTTTACTTGTTTCTCTGGAATACGATGATGAAAAGGGAAAAATAATACTTGCAGCCTCTTTTTGTAATTCTTTCATATAAAATAAAGTAAATCCTAACGCTTGAGGTTTAGTTGATAATGGGCACAAATATACATTAAATTTTTCTTGTTTTTTCTTTATATGTTTGTAAATATTAGATAACATATTTGCATTAACAAAAGGATCATTAACACTAGTAAAAAAAGTATTATTATTACTAACTTTTATTGAATTCGCTGAAACACGATTAAAACGTAATAAACTTTCTTGATACATATCTGCACTCAATGATGGTAATCCAAATAAAAAAATAAGACGTGCTTGATCTTTATTTAGTATTACTCTAGACATTAAATTGTGATCATATCCTACACCTAAGATTAAAATATCATTTGTAATATTTCTATTATGACATCCTTCAAAACTAGATATTTGTCTAACTTCTTCAACATCAGATTCTGTGAAAGATGTGTCTGATTTTTTAGAATAATAACTAGGTTCAGAATAAATTATATTATAATTTTTTATATTGCTAATATACATAAATTTTATTAAGAATATTATATGTGGACGCATAAATCCAGTTACATCTATACAAATACTTAGATCGCTTTTATCTTTTAAATAATTTCCAATGGTACTAATAATTAGTTCTGCTTCATTATAACTTTTTCCTTCCAAAATATTTCCTTTTGGATATTCAGATTTATTATATTGATATTCAGGAATAATAATCCATATTTTTTCATTTGCACATATATTTGTAAATATTTTTAACACACGTTCACTGTCATTATAACATGAAATGAATATATCACATTTTACTTTTTTTATAGTATCAATATTATATTCTTTTTTTGAATCAATAAAATACTCAATATTCATCTTTAGAAAATAATCCTCCATTATAAAAATCTTCTTCATCATTTTCATAATTAAATTTATCATTAAATTCAAATGAAATACTTTTTAATCTTTTTCTAAGTTCTTTTTGAAAATCTTCTCTGCTTTCTCCAAATATAGCATTTGCTAAATCTTCCATTATTTCTATAGTTCCTCCTCTTCTTTGAGAAAGCCCCCATTTTGGAGTAAGAATAGGAGCTAATTGAAACGAGTCATTAATTCTTCGCGTATTTTTACTTTTCCTTCCTTTTGTTTGGCGTATTAAATATGACCAATTTTCAGCATTCTTAATAGTGTTTCGTGCTTCCTCTGAAAGAATATTAATATCAACACTAAAAGATGATAAATCACATTCTGTAGGTTTATTTGAAAATCTAATATACCTAAACAGTGTAGACAAATTTTCTATTGCTATTCTGATGCGAACTCCATTATTATCTAAATGAACGTCATCCCAAAACCATTCAGCAGTATCTGCTATACCTTCAGTTTGAGATTTAATACTAATTTTATCATTTAAAAATGGTTCTTCTCCATTAAAAATTGCACGTTTATATATATTTTTTAATAAACTTAAAGCATTTCTTGGAGCTCCTTGAGATAGATGAATAATAGTTTCTAAACCTGAATATGTAATACCCCTTCCATATTCTCTGTAAAGTTGAGCAAGCATATCGTTATTAAAATGTTGATATGCTTGATAATAATTTTTAGAGGAATCATTATTAATATTTGTAATCAATGAATTTACATTAAGCTTTATAGATTCTGATAATTCTAATAGAGCAATATCTTTATTAAAGTTTTGATATAAAATAAAAATATTAAGTTTTTCAAGTAACGGATATTCAGGTAGAGATAAATTTGATATAATATCATTTAATTGTTTTTCTTTAGTATATTTTTTTAAATTATTTCTAAGCTTTTTAAAATAAACTCTTTCTTTTTCTCGTGAAGATACTATTTTTAATGTTTCATTTTTATAATAATCGCATGCCTCAATTTCTTGAAAATATTTATTTAAATCTGTTATATTGTTGACAAATGTTTCAATATTTATATTGTTTAATCTTTTAATAATCAGATTTTTTATAAAATCAGAATATGTTCTATAATTAAGGAATTTATCGAATTCTGCCTTTTCAAATTCTGCTCTTTCTCTAATTTCTTCACCATTAGGATATGTTTTATAAGTTTTTATGCCATAAAGCCTTGCTCCGACTTTTATTGACACATTACCCTTTCTATATCTAATTAATGTATTAATAAATACTTGTTGGGTTTCATTAAAATTTTCCATTTCATCTATCAAATATAGAAATATTGTATTAGATAATATTTCGATTCTTTCATTTAATATTTTCGGAATACCATATATTAAATCACCAGAATTAAAAATTATTTTTAATTTATCTATTTTTCTTGTAATTGCACAATCATTAACAATATTATCTATATTCTTTCTTGTTTCTTCAAAATATTCAATTAATTTATCTAAACTATCTATATGTGTCAAATTAATATTAATTAATTTCAGAATAGATTTAATAATATCTTTTTCTATTAAATCATCAATAGAATTAATAATATTTTTTAGTATATCAAATAAATATAACACAATCCATATTTCAAAATAATATGAAAAAACTAAATACCATGTTTCATCGTCTTGACCTTTTCCATAAAATCTACCTGAATTTAATGCATTAGCATGAACGTATATTCCTAGATAACCTTCTTTTTTTATAGTTGATATTATATTATTTTCATTTCTCATCAACTGTACTGGTTCAGAGCAATAACGCATTAAATGTGTTTTTCCGCAACCTTTGCTCCCTAAGATCATCATAGGCATTACAGATGTGGGGTTAATAAAATCTAACAGTCCATTATTTTCTTTTGTTTTCATATTTACCCAATAATCAAATATTTGATTATCAGAAAAATCAGATGCTTTTGTTAATTCAAAAGGATTTTCAATTATATTTTTCATAAAATAATTCCTTTACTCTTTTTATAACGTTTGAAAATTGGTATCCATGTATCATTATCACCTTCCTTCCATATTATTGGTATGGTATTATTTGGTATATTATGATGTAAACCTAAAATTAATTGGCTATCTTCAAATCCATGCGGATGTTCATTCCATAGTAATATACCATAGCTCTTAATAATATTAATAATAATATCTATATTTATAGTTTTTGGTACATTTGCGAAATATCTAGAGTTTTTTGATAATATTTTATAACTATCATCTAATTCAAATAAAGCTGAAGTATTTTCTGTAAATACTGTATTTTTTTTTACTTCATTTATGCCAAAAGATGTACCAAATAATGATAAATAATGAAATTCTATATTAGGATTAAATTTTTTAATATTTAATAAAAACCTTTCTGAATATATTTTAGCTGTTTTCCCTGTTCCGCACATATCATCTATAAAAATATATCGCATAATTTTTGGATTAGATAATTCTGCAGTTAATTTATTACAAATATTTTTCTTAATTGTTAATACTGTTGCAATATCACAAAACAATGATTTAGGAAGATTATTCTCTTGTCTAAAATAGTATAAAAGATGTATTCCGCTTTCTGATGGATTCCCAATGCCTAAAAACCTAGTTAATTCAATCTCTTCTAATAAATGTGTATTTATCTCATTGATATCCCTTGTATTATATTTATTTTTAATTTTTTCAATTAATGGAATTATAAAATGATCTCTATACATTGCTTGAAGTAATGCTCTAATTTGTCTATTACCAAAATATAAAAATTCAGATAATATAAACAATGCATGAAGCCGTTCTACTTCAATAGTATTTTCTGTTAATCCATTGAAATTATTTAACCAATCTTCTACATCGCTCCAATTTGGATATCCATCCCAAACTTCACTTGATAACGTTAAAATACGTCTTTTAAGATTTTCAAAACAATCTGTATATGTTTCATCAAGTATTGTATCCATATTATTTCTTCTTCCTTAACATCATAATCCGTTCATGTGTAATAATATCCGCAGTTTCGTTTCTCTTTGTCATTAAACTCCATGATTTTATCTTATCAGATAATAGCAATTCTAAGTAAAACCCTTTTTCATTAAAATAGTCAAGTAGATATGTTGACGATTTAAAAATTTCACCGCATACTGTATTGTTTCCAATTATAAATAAAATAATACCATTATTTTTTAATACTCTATGCATTTCATTTATTGATTTTTTCATATCATTAATATAATTACTTACAATTGCTGTACGTTCAGGATTCCTTCTGTAAAGAATTTTTAATTTAGAATCTGCCGCCTTAATATTAGTTAACTTTAACTCCTTATAATCTGACTTAACTAACCTTTCACTTCCAATACTCATTCTATCTAGCTCACTTATACTAGATGATGGAGACAAACCTAGCCATCCAATGTTTAAACATGTTGCTCTAATATATTTTTGCGCACCTGCATATGGGGGTGATGTTATTATCATATCTACTGAATTATTAGGCAAACATTCTCTTTGAATATTATCCCAATTTCCAGTTTTTTTTAAATTTCTAGCATCATCGCCAACACATTTAGATGTTAAACCTTTATTACAAAGAATATAAAAAGATTCAAAACGCTTTATATTAATCAACACTTGTTCATAATAAATACTAAAAACATCTTCATCTTTATTAAAACATATTTTGTTATATTTAAGAACTGGAACTGATAATCTTGGATCTGCAAGGCTTAACTTCTTAATAATAGACGAAAAAGTAACTAGTAAAAAGTCTTTTTCCGATGATTCTTTTATACAACTTATTGCTGTATTAATTTTTGCTAATTGCTCAATTACACCTTTGGTAAACCAATAATTAATATTAATTACATCTGGAATAGAATATTTCTTATTTGAATAAAAATATTTTTTAATATCCTTGACTAAATTTTTTATTTTATTTAAATCAACTATACTTGTTTTTGATGATGTAATTAATCTCGCAATAGGATTTGAATCTGCATAATAACTATTTCTATCAGATAAACAAGCTTCAAGAGGTATAGTTCCAGTACCAGAGAAAGGATCTAATATTATTTTATTTTTTGGAAAAAATGAATATGCTGATAAAAAAAAATGTGCTATCTGCGGTAATAACTTTCCTGGATATGAATGAATGTAATGGGTTGCACGTTCTTTTTGTTTCATCCAGAAAACCAAGTCCCTGAATGAAACTATTTGATGTGTATTTGTTTTATTAAATTTTTCAATAAAATTAGACAAAACAATAGATGTGTCGTAAGGGTAGGATATACTATCTCTTTTACCTAGTAATTCCAAATATTTCTTCCCTCCCATCCTCACACTACCCCCACCTTATCAATCTCACCCATAACCTCATCAGTTTTGGTCAAAGCAAGCACAATTTTCCGGTAGTGTTTGATATCGTCTGCTTTAAGTATAGACCCTTTTCGGTCTTTTAGCCATTTTTGAGCGGGCTGATAACCGCCTATAAAAAATTCCCACGCTGTCTGGGAAACATTTTCAAAGTAATAATCCTTATTAATATACACTTTTCCATCTTCGTACCGGATTTTGTCTATTTTTACCTTTTCTGAGTTTTCAGAAGCCTCTTCAATCTCTTTAAAATCAACACTCTCCAATAAATGGAGTTTACGCAGTTTCTCCCCTAAGACAGCAAGCTTGCGAAAAGACTTTTGATCTGCAGGATAAGGTATTCTGGGAAAATCTATTTTTAAAAATTCTTTGTAGGTTTCTCGATATGAAGGTGAATGAAGAACAGCATAGATATAATCAAGAAGTTCAATGGGAGAAAAAGTATTTTCAGAAAGTTGTTCTGGTGTAAAAGAGCCGTCATTAAAACCGCCAGATGACATTGATACATTGTCATTTTTTTCTGGCACAAAAGAGAGAATTAATTTTTGTTCGATTTCTTTTATTATTGCTGGATTTAAATTAGGACGGCGTTTTTTTCCTTCGTAGAGATATAGGGGGAAAACAGAAGTTATTTCACTTGTCTTATTAGAAACGTAACTGGATTCAATCGCTTTATTTGAAATAAATACATGATTATAATATTTACCAACTTTAAATTGTCCACAAATGGTTAAACCAGTATTATCATAATTAAAAAAATGTCGCATTAATTTTTCTCTGGGACGTTCCAATTTTTTAACATCATAATAGATGTATTGATTATCGAAAGGACGATATTTAATTTCTTTTATATATTTTTTATAAAAATCAGAATCATTCATTTTAAAATAATTTATAATGTTTTCTTTTAATTCTTTACGATTTTTATTAATAAACAGACCGTCATTTGCTGTAACAATTCCAACAGCTCCAATTAAAAATAAATCCCGAATACAGAACCCTTGTTCATATTGCGCTAAATTATCAAAGTTTTTTTGAACAAAAAAATACTGCGGTGCTGTAAATGACAATTTATTCCATTTTACAGTATTTATTTTTTTTTCAAGAAAATTATATTTATCATCACGTAAACCAAATAAATCATAATGAAAAACATCTGCTAAATTATTTCCTTCCTCTGTTTTGCTCTGTGTCCTCTGTGATTTTTTATCCTCATTTTTAATAAAAATATTTATACTCACTCCCTGTTGAATATCAAAAACATTTTCGTCTTTACTGCCGTCAGGTGCAATTTCTTTTTTCTTGGAGTTTCCATGAAGATCAATAATGTAAATCTTGTCAAAACTTTTTAATAAGTTCCAGCGCATTCCCCTAAATGTAGGATTATCCAAAAAACTGTGATTGTTAATATAAGCGACAATGCCTGAACCTGCACGCTCTACATAAAGCTGAGCATAACGGATAAACTTAACATAATCGTCATTTATCCACTTGGGATTTTTTTCCTTTAATTTTTCTATGCCGCCTGGTTCTTTTTTATAATCATCAAGCAGGGAAAGAATCCAGTCTCCCTTATTTGCGCTTTCTCCACTATACGGCGGGTTTCCAATTACAATACTGATACCTCTATTTTTTTTTGTCTCTCTTGCTTCCATTGATTCTTCTGCTAAAGCATCATGTTCAAATATCATTTCCTGTCCTTCTTCTCTGTCAGCTTCTTCCAATGAATTTGTAAGGAAAATCTTAACACGGTCAGGATGCCGTTGATCTTCATCAAAAGCGTAACCTGTATCAAATAAAACCAGCGCAAGTTTCATGTGCGCAACAGCATAAGGAGCCATCATCAATTCAAAACCATTAAGGCGGGGAAGCAGATTGTCTTTAACATAATTATTCCACAAATTTTGAATAGATTCTTTTAGTTGCCCTTTATTTGCTTTTTTAAAGTTCTCCCATATCTGCAGGACAATTTGCCGTAAAAAGGTTGCGGTTCCTGTCGCTGGATCAAGTATCTGGACTGCGGGGACTTCCTTTTTTTCTACAGCAACAACTTTCCCACCTTCTTTTTTAGGTACAGAAATAATCTTTGTCTCTATAGATGCAAGACCTTCTTTTATACCAAATTCATTTTTTAATATGTCATCTACTGCCTGAACCATAAATTTAACAACAGGCAATGGCGTATAATAAACACCTCTGCGTTTCTTTTGTTCTTTTTCGTAGGCGTTAAGAAAACCTTC
>Ga0209755_10000209_pt1 | contig 114104 bp, 92 predicted proteins | sample TergutCo191P1_FD_187301 | JGI IMG/M metagenome (GOLD analysis project Ga0209755, IMG submission 187301) | Cornitermes sp. P1 segment gut microbial communities from Petit-Saut dam, French Guiana - Co191P1 (SPAdes) (version 2) | ecosystem: Host-associated > Arthropoda: Insects > Digestive system...
CCTCCCCCCGAACCCCCCTCCCCCCAAACTTTAACTTTGGGTCGGTGGAATTTAGAGATGTAAGTTTTAATTATACGCCGTTTGAGACGAGTGAGATGAACCTAAAAGATATCAGCTTTAGGGTTGAACAGGGGCAGACGGTTGGAATTGTGGGGGCTACGGGTTCGGGAAAGAGTACGCTGGTTAATTTGATTGCGCGGTTTTATGACGTGTGCAAAGGGGAAGTGCTTGTTGGCGGAGTGAATGTAAAAGAGTATGATTTGGCGGAATTGCGCGGCGGAATTGCCTACGCAATGCAAGATGTATTTTTGTATTCGGACACGGTGGAAGGAAATATTGCGTTCGGAGTGCCCAGCGCGCCAATGGACGTTGTTTACAAGGCGGCGGAAATTGCAGACGCTAACGGTTTTGTGCGCGAAATGCCCGAAGGCTACGATACCATTGTTGGCGAACGCGGGGTTGGTCTTTCGGGCGGGCAGAAGCAACGGATTTCGCTTGCCCGCGCAATTGCAACAGACCCGTCAATTCTCGTGCTTGACGACGTAACCTCCGCCGTGGATACCGAAACCGAACAGCGAATCCAAGCCGCCCTTGCCGAGCTAAACGGTGACTCCAACCGCACCACATTCATTGTGGCGCACAGGCTTTCTTCCGTAAAAGACGCGGACTTGATTCTGGTGCTGTCCGCAGGAAAAATAACCGAACGCGGCACCCACGACGAATTAATGAACCTAAACGGCTACTACGCAAAGCTTTACAACGAGCAACACTAATTTTACAGGCAACGCGGGCAACCACCACCGGGGCAAAGTGTTGGGAAGTGACCGACAAGAACGCGGGCGAAGCGTATAAGGTCGAGTGTGTTTACAACGCCATCGCAATTTACGTCTGCGGCGCGACGGTCGATGGTTACATAATGCCCAACCAAGTATCGCGCAAGAAGTGTTGCACCTGCGGAAGTTCTGCGACCGCTACCGTCCATGTCTCCAATTTTTGCGGGCTGAACACGCACTTCGCCGTTTACCGTGCGGATGTCCAGTTCTTCGTTGTTTGCGTTTCGCGGCACTTCCTCTCCGAAATATGCACTCGCAAAAGAGACGTTTATTGGCAGTGCTGCCACTTGCGGCATATCTTCGCAAACCAAAAATGTAAGCGTAATTAATGTGCCTTCGCGGATGATGTTCTCCGTGCGCCCCGCCCAACCCATGTATACATGGTTGCCAAATGCCGCTAAATTTTCGGGTGTTTCAAAATTTGCGTAAAGGCTGTAGTGCGCAAGTGCGTAGCCTGTTAGGGTAAGTTCGTCCGGAAAATCCAAACGCATAAACATGGACGCAAAACCGGGGTTGTTTAACAGGCGAATGTGAACTTCCACTTCGTCGCCGGGGTCTGCGAATGAAGTTGAAATAGCGAGAGCCGCATCACCGAGGTCAGGCTGTGTTGGTGGTGGAGTGGGTTGCGGCGTTGTTGCGGCGGGCGATATCACAAGCCGTAGTGTAGCATTGTCTGTGGTTATTCCGTCTGTTGCCGTTACCATCATCCAATGCGTTCCAACGGCATCTTCCGCAGGAACGCCGAAAATAGTGCCGCCAACGTGCATAAGCCCGTTCGGTAATCCAACTATTGTCCATGCTATACCACCATCTGCGTTTGCGGCATTTAGCGTAACGGGCGCGAAAGTTGCGCCGGCTTGTCCGTTCGGCAACGCCTGTGTAAGTATGCTTATAGGCGGTGCGGCAACTGCAATGTATAATTCGATGCTGTAAATACCCATGGAATCTTCTGCGGTTATGGTTATCAGATGTGTGCCTTGGGTATTTGTTGCAGGTATGCCTGAAATTACGCCGTTGGAATGTGTAAGCCCTTCCGGTAAACCTGATACGTTCCATGTAACATTTCCTACCGTCCTTTCGACATCAAGGGTGATAGGCTCAAATGGCACACCAACTCGCCCGTCGGGTAATGATGTTGTGGTAATGCGGATACTGGAAGGAACGGTTATTGTAGCATTGTCGGAACAAATTACATAGGAGTGGACGTAGTTCACGCTACCACTACAAATAGCATGGCGGACAATGATTTCAAAACCGTCAATAACATATCCTCCTGACAAGCTATCGCAAACAAGAAAGTACAATTGCACCATATGTCCCTCCGGCATACGACGTAATTGAGGACATTCTAATACGATGCGAATTTCCCCGCCGGGTGACGGACGCAGCGGTCCAAATACGCCATCTAGCCCAATACCTGTACCAAGTCTCGCACTGCCAAATTCAAGCAAGTCAGAATTAAAGTGAAGCTCAAAGTCTGCTATAATCAATCCTTCAAAGTTCGCACCGTATTCAAGATAAAGTGTCAACACGCCCACGTTTCCATTATGCGAGCCTTTCATTGCAATACCAAATCCATCCGCAGGGGGTGTTATTGTAGGTGGGTTGCTAATGAGAATAGGTACAATTCGGCTGTGTATATTCACTGCATCTGTGGCTGTTATTGTTACGGAATGCCACCCGGCGGTATTCGGTGCCGGTATGCCGGAAATTACGCCATTATTGTGCGTAAGCCCGGCAGGTAAACCTGTTACCACCCATGTTACATTACCCATCATATCGTTGGCGGTTAGGGTGAACGGTTGGTACACCTCGCCAACCCGCCCACGTGGCAGTGTTGCAGTGGTAATCGTTATAAATGGCTCTACCTCAATGGGTTCAAAGCCGTTGCTGTCCTCCATCGGCGCAACCTCCAACCCCGCAGGGGTTGTTACAGCAACGGAAACTTCATGCGAGGGTAAATTTTCCAAACTCAACCCCTCACCAGTTTCCGCCGTCACAGGCAAAATCCACGCAACCATCACAAAAACCATAAGTACACAAAAAACCTTTTTAAAACATTGTTTCATCTTTCTTGCTCCTTCCTTATTTTCGGCAAAATATTTGCCGTGTTTTATATTTTACGGTTTGGGAATTACCCCCAAAAGCCGACACTACCCACATATTGCAACCTTCACGCAAAAGTTTTATAGTGGTACAAAACCACCACACCATTACAGGAGGCGAAAATTATGGTAAGAAAAATTGAAAACAGGGAAATTATTACACTTGGCGAAGCAAGCGAAAAATACAACGATTGCCGTTTTGTGTTCATTTATACCGAAAATATCGACTATGGCAGTGATGACAGTAGAGGGTATGTGATTTATTCCTACGATGAAGAAGATGAAATGCTACAGATACCAAGAGAGGAAGTAATAAACAAAAACCGCGCATATTTGTGGGGACAAAATTTTAATCCTGAACCTTACAATGTTATCGGGGGGATTGTTTAGGAAACGACAACCATTAAACTTAGCGACACCGGCAGGGCTATTTGTCTTGTGCATTCACTACTTAAACAATTAAAACCCCGCCCTCCAATTTTGCCGCCAATGTTTGCGAAAAGCACAGGCGGTTTTTTTATGCGCAAATTTGCAAAAGTCTTAGAATTGTTCATAGTGATTTTTCACCATTTTTTGTTATGCTTTTTATCAAGCACGGCGCACGATGTAACAGAATATCCATTGTGTTACATTCGCGCAAACGCAGTAAAAATGGGCATTAAAAAAAGCGAAGATGTTTTTATCTTCGCGAAAGTTCAAATTATGTACGGTTACAACCCCGATTTTTAGGGGGCAAATTCAACCCATGTAACACAATGGATATTATGTTACATGAAAAAATCCATTCCCGTAGGAGGAAAAAATTATGGCACTCACAGAACCAATCCGCGACCCAAAACAAGTAAGGGCATTTCTTGCGTACTACCGCAACCTTGGGCAAACCCGCAACCAAGTTTTAGTAACCATTGCGTTACACACAGCCCTGCGCATTTCGGACATTTTACGCCTGCACACAGAAGACGTATACGACTTCGCAAACCGCCGCGCCCGTACATCCATCACCATAACAGAGCGTAAAACAGGCAAAAGCAAAATCATTGCATTGCACAAAAACATCATCCGCGCATTGGAAGCCCACTTCCCGCAAGCCACCCCAAACGCGCCGCTAATCATCAACCTAAGTACAAACAAACCAATCAGCCGCGTACACGCATACCGTTTAATAAGTGAAGCCGCAAACGCAATCGGCGTTATTCACAAGGTAGGCTGTCATTCACTGCGCAAAACTTTCGGCTACCACTCTTGGACAAGCGGAATTTCGCCCGTTGTCATCATGGAAATTTACAACCATAATTCCTACGCCGTCACAAAGCGTTACCTTGGTGTGTCCCAAGATGACAAGAACTCTGTATACCTCAATATGGAATTTCGTCCCGATTAAATTCTACACATACCAACAGTTTGTGTCAATCGAACAAAACATCGAACAGTCATTTTCCGCACTTAACCTTGACGAAGCGGTATATTTCAAGTAAAAATAGAGGTAGCAAAGGGGATTAAAATGGCGCGTAACACATTTCGTATAGATGAAACATTGGATGAAAAAAGCGTATTCAAATTTAGCCATTTGTTGCGGCTTGGGAAGTACATAAAGCCGTATGGGCGAGTGTTTGGGTTTACGTTTTTATTTACGATAACATCAAGCGCGTTGGGGCTTCTTGCGCCCGCGCTTACCATGATTGTAATGGACGAGGCTATTCCCGCGGGGGATACCGCGCAGGTTTTGTGGCTTGCGGGGTTTATGCTGGGTACAATTATTTTGAATGTATTTTTTCTGCGGCATCGGATTGCTAAAATGGCAGAGGTTGGGCAAAGTGTAATCCGAGACTTGCGGCTGGATTTGTTTACGCATTTGCAGCGGTTGCCGTTTAGTTATTTCGATTCGCGACCGCACGGCAAGATTCTTGTGCGGCTGGTAAATTACATCAACTCTCTTAGCGAAATGCTTTCAAACGGATTACTAAATGTTATTACGGATTTGCTTTCACTTGGCATAATCGTCGTGATGATGCTTCTTATTGATGTGCGTCTTACGTTGGTTTCGCTGGTTGGAATGCCGTTTTTGTTCGGCGCGATTTTTTTCATACGGATAAAAAACCGCGTAGCGTGGCAACGGATTAGCGCGAAGCAGTCGAACCTAAACGCCTACATCCACGAGAGTATCGCGGGCGCGAAAATAACGCAGTCGTTTGCGCGGGAAGCGGAGAACGAAGAAATTTTCGCGGAGGTTTCGGACAGCGTTCGCAAAACGTGGTTGCGCGGCGTCGCGATTATCTTTTTAATGCGCCCCAGCGTAGAGAACATCAGCATTTTTGCAATTTCTTTCCTGTATGTAGTCGGGGTCGGAATGATATCCGGCGGAACACTTACGGTGGGCATTCTTGTGGCGTTTGTAATGTACATCAACCGTTTTTGGATGCCTATTAATAACATTTCTGCGTTCTACAATTCGTTGGTGACAAACATGAGCTATTTGGAACTTATTTTTGAAACTCTGGACGAACCCGTTTTGGTAAAAGACAAACCAAACGCCACCGAAATGCCAAAAATAAAAGGCCGCGTAGAATTTAAAAACGTGCATTTCAGCTATGAAGAAGGGCAGAAAGTTCTGAATGATGTGAGTTTCATCTGCGAAGCGGGAAGCACCGTCGCCCTTGTGGGCCCCACGGGCGCGGGCAAAACCACGGTTGTAAATCTAATCTCGCGTTTCTACGAATTGGAGAGCGGGCAAGTGCTAATTGACGACTTCGACATCACAGACGCAACCCTTTCTTCCCTGCGCGGGCAAATGGGAATAATGCTTCAAGACAGCTTCCTTTTTTCAGGCACAATAATGGACAACATACGCTACAGCCGTCTTGATGCCACCGACGAAGAAGTAATCACAGCCGCAAAAGCCGTCTGCGCCCACGACTTCATTATGGAAACCGAAAACGGTTACAAAACCGAAGTAAACGAACGCGGAAGCCGACTAAGCGTTGGGCAACGCCAGCTAATATCTTTCGCCCGCGCCCTACTCGCAGACCCGCGCATTCTAATCCTTGACGAAGCCACCTCCAACATAGATACCCGCACAGAAAAAGCCCTGCAAGACGGCCTAAACCGCCTGTTGCAAAACCGAACTTCCTTTATAATCGCCCACCGCCTATCCACAATCCAACACGCAACCCTAATCATGGTAGTAGACCGCGGCAAAATAGTCGAACGCGGCACACACGAAGAATTAATGGCATTACAGGGCGATTATTATAATTTGGTAAATTCGCAATAACCCCCTCAGTTTTTACGTATGTTTTACGGAAAAATGCATTTGGAATTTTCATTCGGCGGATATAGTGTATGTGTCTGGAGGGCTTTGCATGGACACTTTAAAATCGCCGATGGTCAGACGAATGTGCGTTGTTTTTGTCGGATTGCTTCTTTGCGTTGTTCTTGCGGTGCAATCGGGTTTTATCGGCGGTTCTGCGAGGGAAGACGAGCTTAATATACAGCGCGGGCGCGTTATAAGCGCGGATAATTCAGGATTATTTTCCGACCCGTTAATTGATGGGTTGTACATAGGCAGGCAAATTTTAGAAGTTGAACTTCTTACAGGGGAATTTACGGGGCAGGCGTTTCGTATAGAAAATGTAAAAAGCCGATTTTTTAACCATATGGGCAGTGAGGGAATGGAACTGCTTTTTTTTGTGGATGTGCGCGACGGAGCGGTTACTAACGTGGAGGTGTTTAACCATTCGCGGGACAGGTTCATGTATGTTTTTGCCGTAATGTTCGCGCTGGTGCTTGTTGCCGTGGGCGGCATGAAGGGGCTGTACTCTGTTGTGTCGCTGGTGTTTACATTGTCCGTTGTTTTGTTTTTTGTTCTGCCGAACATTATTGGCGGCGGAAATCCCGTTGGGGTTGCCGTTTTTGCCGCCGCGCTTATTGCGGTTTTTAGTGTGTTGCTTGTAAATGATTTTAGTTTTAAAAGCCTTGCGGCAATCGGCGGAACGGTTGCGGGGGTTGCGATTGCGGGGCTTATCGGAGTTTTAAGCGGCGTGGCGGCAAATGTTTCAGGATTGCATATGGAACACGCACAGGAAGTTATGCACCAAGCGGGCAGGGATGCCGTTATCCGTTTGCCGATGTTGCTTCCCGCAGGCATTATTATCGCGGCTTTGGGCGCGGTGATGGATATTGGCGTTACAATTTCTTCCGCCGTTTTTGAAATGAAAAAGCTAAAACCCGATTTGGATTTTGCCGCGCTGTACAAAAGCGGAATGAACATTGGGCGGGACATAATCGGCACGATGTCCAACACGCTTATTTTGGCGTTTGCGGGTAGTTCCGTTATGGTTTTGGTAATTATCGCGCTTTACGAACTGCCGTTTTTACGGCTTATCAACATGAACTTGCTTGCCGTGGAAGTAATCCAAGGGCTAAGCGCGAGTTTTGGGCTTGTTTTAACGGTTCCCGTTACAGCCGCCCTTGCCGCCGCCCTTGCGGGAAAAATACGGCACGTGACATAAAAAGAAGGGGGTACTTCTTATGCGAAGTACAAAAATGCAAGCAAAAAAACTTTTGGCCGTTTTGATTGCGGTAATCATGGTGTTTCCGCAAATGCCAATTACGGCGGCGGGTGCGGAAAGCATCGCACCCCAAAGCATTACAGACCTTACAGGAATGCTGTACGGCGACAATATTGTTTGCCCGCTGGAAGCGGCGCGCATACGCTTGCTTGCGCAAGACGACAGCCCCATAACCATTGGGGCGCAAGTGGGCGTCCCCAGAGAAGGAACGGCGGGCGCGGCAACTTTTGAAGTGCGCACGGGGGAAGCCGCGGGCGTGCAAATTATACCCATTGCACAAGCAAACGCGGCGGCGGTTAATACCGAAGTTACCGTTGAGGGTTTTGTGGTTGGCAGGCAAGCCGCAAACCGTTTGCTTATTCAAGACGGGTTCGCGCCTTATAGCGGAATAATGGTTGCAACAGGCGCGGTTGCCACTGCGTTGGACGACGAACTGGAAGGGCAATGGGTTCGCGTAAGCGGAAACAGGGTGACGCAATGGGGTCAGCCCGAAATTAGAATAGCGGGCAACGCCGCCCCTTGTATTGAAGTAATCCCCGCGCCCGACGGAAGCGAACCCATAGTTCCCATTGCTGTGACATTGGAACAGCTTGCGCAGTCGGGAATGCCATCATCTTTTAATTCCATGCTGGTGTCTTTGGACGCGGCGGAAATTTTGACACGTAACGCGGGAATAAACCTGCAAAACCATATACTGCAAACAGCGGCGGCAAATACCGCGCAAATTGTGTTGCGCGCCGCCCTTACCAACACGGAGGGTTTTCAAAACGGCGATATGGTAAGCGTGGACAGAGCGATTATCCACTGGCACAGCGGTGACAGCGCGATACAGCTTTTGCCAAGTTTTGCAAGGCCTGTTGGAACGGTAACGCCCATAGCCCCTGCGGTTTTGCCTGTAACGACAAACCCTGTCTGCGGTCATGAGTTCCCTGTGGGCGGCGGTTATGTAACTCTTGAGACAGAAACGGCGGGCGCGGAAATACGCTACCGTATAAACGGCGGCGATTGGCAAACATCAACGGCAAATCCCGCAACGGTTTCCGTTTCCGATTTCATTAATCGTGTTGCAGAGCTGGAAACGTACGCACGGCTGGGTGCGGATGTTTCTGTTACACGCACATTTACTTTCTACGAAGAAATAGTTGGCCCTGCCCCAACAATAGTTTCCGTAAGTGCGCAAACAGGCGCAGTAACTGCGGGCGTTGCGGGGAGCGTCACATTTACGGTTGTAACGGAAAACATGGCGCAAGATACCGCAATCCAGTTAAATTCGCCCCTGCCCGAAGGCGTAACGCTGAACGCGGCAACGGTTGATAACAGCGGCGAAACGGTTTTAACCGTTCAAGCAACGGCAAACACACCTGCGGGCAAACACGCGCTTTCCCTTGCCATTGGCGGTGTTATGTCCGAAACATTTTTCCTTAGAGTAAGCCCGCCCGAACCCGCACAAGGGGCGGAGGTGCTGGCTGTTTGGCATTTTGCCAACAATACCGCAGTAAGCAATGCACGAATTTCCGATAACCGCGCAGTACCTGCAAACGGCGGTATTATTTCGCCGCCGCCGTCTGTGCAATTTATCGAAAACCGCGAAAACGCACCCCGTTTTCCCCGCGAATTGTCAGGGGGAAGCACAGGCATAAATATCGTAAACACCCCCGCCGAGGAAAACGCACTTAGTTTGCTGACCGAAAACAACGCATGGTGGGAAACCGTAATCTCTACCGTGGGGCATACCGATATTCAGGTAACGTGGCGTATGCGCTCCCCCGCTTCCGGCCCGCGAGACTGGCAGTTGCAGTACAGCACAGACGCGGTTAGCTGGCACAGTGTAGGCGACCCAATTGTTCTTGCCGTGGGTGACACGTCTACACTTAACAACCCCGAACGTGAGCGTATGTTACCGCAAAGCGCGGAAGAACAGGAAACGCTGTTTTTGCGCTGGCTGTTAACCTCTACCGCATCTGCAAACGGCAATACGATAGGCGTGGTTGGCACAACCCAAATTAATGATATCCGTATAACATCTGGCGTAACAGATGACGGCGGCGACCCCGGACCGTTGGTGATAACAATTGCCGAAGCCCGCGCCGCAGATATAGGCGAAGTTGTAACGGTGCGCGGCATTGTCACAAATTATTACGAAACGGCGGCAAACAATAACAACTCCTTCTTCCTGCAAGACCCGTACAGCACTTGCGAAAACAGCGGTATCCATGTGCGTCTGGTAACGGCGAACGCTACCGTTAGCGGTGAAAGCGGCGCAAGGGCATTTATTGGGCATTTGGTGGAAGTAACGGGAGTACGCCAACGCCCCACGGCAACAAACGGCTTTCAAGGCATTGACAATATCATGACGGCGGGTGACGGTCACGGCGTTACCATTCTTGAAGAAGATGTACCCCTTCCCCCCGTGATACCCGTACAACTTGCGAATTTAACCGCCCCTGCGGGAAGCCCCCGCCCGTTCAGTTCCGCAATGGTATCTGTGGAGCGGGTACAGCTTCTTGGAACAACAAATGGCGCGGGCGGAAACGTGAACCTTATACTGCGCGGCGCAGACGGAAATCCCCTTTCCATCGGCGGCAACACTTTTGTTTTAGGCAACTTGTATGCGGCTAACTTTGCGGCATCGGGTTTTGCCGCAGGTGATTGGGTAGAAATACACCGCGCCAATGTTCACTGGTGGCATGGCCGTGACGAAATCCAACTGCGGGTAATAGACCCCGCAACGGATGTTGTTCTGACAACAGCCCCCGACACAGCACCATACACAGCAGCATTTACCGCAACCCCTGCGGCACTTGTGCTTGGCGCAACTTTTGACCCGCACAGCATCCCAACGGGAACGGAAATTTCATTAAACAACACAAACAATATCACAGGGCTAACCATGACCCCCGCAACGGTTCACGAAAGCGGGATAACGCAGATAACCGTAAACACCACGGCAGAAACGCCGCAGGGCAGTCATCCGCTAACCATTACCATAGGGGATGTTGTATCAGACACATTTTACCTTACGGTGTACCCGCCTTTGGGTGCGGTAATCACAATAGCCGAAGCCCGCGCCGAAGCATTGGGCGAAGTTGTAACGGTGCGCGGCATTGCCACAAATTATTACGAAACAACGGCAAACAATAATAACTCTTTCTTCCTGCAATGCCCGTACGGCACTTGCGAAAACAGCGGCATCCATGTGCGTCTGGTAACGGGCAACACCGCCATTACCCCCATAACCAACCCAAACGGTGCAAGGGCATTCCTTGGGCATTTGGTGGAGGTAACGGGTGTGCGGCAACTTCCCACGGCAACAAACGGATTCCAAGGCATTGACAATATCATGACGGCGGGTGACGGCCACGGCGTTACCATCATAGAAGAAAACGTCACGCTTCCCGCAGTAATTCCCGTTCAGCTTGTTGACCTAACCGCCGCGGCAGACAGTCCGCGCCCGTTCAGTTCCGCAATGGTATCTGTGGAGCGGGTACAGCTTCACGGTACAACAACAGGCGCGGGAACAAACCAGAACCTTGTACTGCGCGGCGCAGACGGAAATCCACTTTCCATCGGCGGCAACACGTTTATTTTGGGAAATTTGTATGTAGGTTCGTTTGCGGCATCGGGTTTTGAAGCGGGCGACTGGGTAGAAATTCGTCGCGCCAATGTTCACTGGTGGGCGGCGCGTAACGAAATCCAACTGCGCGTAATAGACCCCGCAACGGATGTTGTTCTGACAACACCACCCGTTGCAGACGCGGTTATATCAAACCCGCCGTCCGGTGCGTCTTTGCCCGCGGGCAGTGATGTAACGCTTTCCGTAGCATCCCCCGCCGCTGTAATTGTGTACAGTGTAAACGGCGGCGCGGCGCAAACATCCGCCACCGCAAGCACCGTAATTACTTTGGACTACTTCCCCGGTGCAAACAACACGGCAACAATAACCGCATTTGCAATATACAACGGTGAAGAAACCGTACCGCAAACATTCACCTTCCACCAAGTTATCCCAACGCCCATTGCCGCAGTAAACGCTGCCGCAAGCGGAACATTTACCGTAATCGGCTATGCCATAGCCACAACGGGAACGGTTGGCAACGACGCGGGCAATTTGTGGATTCAAGAACCGCACGGAAACCCTCTTGATGGTATTTTGGTGTGGGGCGGTGTAGGCAACGACCTTACGGGCTATATCGGCTACCGCATTATGGTAACGGGAACACGCGGTTCGTTTAACAATCTGAATCAGCTTACAGGGCCCGTTATTGTGCGGCTTGGAAGCGGTACGCCGCCTGTTACACAAGTGTCGCGCACTTCCGACCTTGCCCCGCCGAACTATAGGTTCATGAAAGTTTCGTTGGAACGGGCGCAGTTTATCGCAAGGGCAAATGCAACGGGAACATTACCGCCCGTTGGCACAAATTTAATACAATGCCCCGAAGGCACACGCATAGAGCTTACCCTTGCAGAGGGCGAATATTTGCCGCTCGGTTTGCAAAGCGGCGACTGGATTGAAATTGAATACGCCAATGTATTCTGGAACAATGGCAGAAGCGCGGTTCAGCTTGTAAACGCCCGTGTGCGTGAAACAACGCCGCCCCCCGTGACAGAAGTAACGGCAAGCCCAACAACAGGCGCGACAGTGCCGCTGGGTGCGGCAATCACACTTTCCGCATATCCTGCGGAAGCGCGGATAGTTTACAGCGTAAACGGCGGAACACAAAATACTTCCGATTCCGCAACCGTTAGCGTGATAATTGACGCATTCAGCCAGAGCGGAAACACAGCGATAATTGAAGCATTTTCCGTTCTGCCATGCCCTGATGTAACGAGCGAAATCATTTACCAAACATCCCCGCGCATTTTTGTGTACACGCAATCACAGGTCGCGCCGATTATCCCAAGTCATATCTCGGGCAGGTTGCGTCCCGGCACAACCATAGCACTGCAAACCGCTACGGATAACGCGCAAATTTACTACACGATAACCCGCTACCCCAACCAACTAAACGAATACGTTTACCCCACCGCACCATATGCAGACGGCATAACCGTAACGGCAAATATGTTCCCGTTGCGCATTACCGCCGCCGCACTTAAAGCGGGCTACCTGCCGAGCGAACCCCTTACCCTTGAATTTACGGAACGGGAAATTGGCGGCGAACAAGTTTTCTTCGGCAACCTTCATGCCCACACAACAATGTCGGACGGAATGGGTACGCCCGAATGGGCATTCCAAGAAGCGCGGGATTATGCAGGGCTGGATTTCTTCGTGCTTTCAGACCATTCCAACTGGTTTAACTGGGGTCACATTTCAGGGGGAACAGGCGCGGCGGCAAGCGGCACAGACGGCCCCGAAGTGTTCAACCTAAACGATTACCAAATTGACCGCTGGGAACTGGATAACAACCACGTACCAACAACAGGCGGCACAAACTATCAATGGGAACGCGGACGCGCCGCCGCACGCGGCGCAATGACGCCATACTTCCTTGCGTCCAATGGTTTTGAATTTACTTGGGCGGGCGGCCCGGGTCACATTAACACATTCAACACAACGGGCTGGGTATGCCGCAGAAATTCATATCTTAACGTAAGCAACAACGATTTGCGTCTACTGCGCTACTACGAACTTCTGCGCCGTACACCCGAGTCAATTTCACTCTTTGCCCACCCCGGCACAACCTTTGGTAACTTTAACAACTTCGCCCATTTCGACCACGAAACCGCATTGCGTATTCCCCTTGTGGAAGTTGCAAACGGTGAAGGCGCGATAGGTTCGGGCGGGTTCTTCCCGTCACACGAGCAGTTTATTCTCGCGCTGGACAGGGGTTGGCTGGTTGCGCCCGTAAACAGTCAAGATAACCATCGCGGACGTTTCGGCTGGTCTAACGAAGCCCGCACCGCAATGTACACCAACGATTTCAGCTACGAAGGTATGTGGCAAGCATTCCGCGACAGAGCGGTGTATTCTACAGAAGTGCGCGACATGGAAATTCGCTTCTATATGAACAACGAGCCTATGGGTTCAATTGTTCACAATGTGCCAAACCTTGCGGCGTTCAGCGTGGAAGCCTATATTCCCGAAACGCCCCGCGTTGCAAACAACAGAATACCCGTGCGCGACAATTACGTTATCACCATGCTGGAACTGGTAACAAACGGCGGTGTTGTGGCGGCAAGCCACACCTTTAGCACCCCCGTACCCGTTGGCGAAACTGCGGAACACATCTTTGAGAAAGAAAACCCAAGTGCGGGTTACTACTTCCTGCGTGTTGTTGCGGTAAACAGCAGAGGGCAAGAGCGTCTTGCGCTAACCGCCCCCGTTTGGATTGGTCGCGCCCCGATAGTCGGCATTTCAGAAGTTGCTTCCGACACATTCATGCCAATCACGGGCGAAGAGCTTACCCTAACAACCCACTTCTTCAATGACGAAAGAATACCCGTTACGCTTTCATCCTTGCAGATGTTTGTTGGCGGCAACCTTGTTTTAACCACCATACCCGCCCTCACAATTTTACCCGGCGAAACGCCGTATATTAACTTGCCCCACACCTTCACGGCACAGGGCAACGCAAGCATTAATATGAGGGCGGTAATAAACGTAAGCGGCGAATACCGTTTCTACGACGGGTTTATAGACCTGTTTGTGCGAGACGGCGATGCTGTGCATTTTGTGGGCATAGACGGCTCTCACTTTAACGAATACGTTGACGGCGGTCAGCGCAATTCTTTCTCCAACTTTGCGCGTCTTGCGGCGGAAATGAATTTCATCACAAGAATTTTTAACACGCCGCAAGAACTGATAGACGCAACCCAAAACGAACGCTACAAGATAATCATAATGCCGCCCCCCGGCAGAGCGGCGGGCATTATCGCAGACCCAACAAGGGGCGAACACAGGTACTACTCCGATGAAGTTATCACCGCCGTTGCAGATTTTGCCCTTCGCGGCGGAACGGTTGCGGTATCGGGTTTCGGCAACTTCAACGACCAAGCGGGAACAATCCCGGGGATTTCGGGTGCGCATTCCTACCAGCAGAACCGTCTTCTTTCGGCAATGGGTTCAAATATCAGGATTGGTGACGCTTCACACACGCCGCCCGTTGGCTTTAGAGGCGCGTTCACCCACCAGCACAATCTGCGATTCTCCGAAAACTTTAATCTTAACAACCCGTTTATGGCAGGGGTAATACCTGCGGAACTTGACCCCGTTCATATAGAACGGGCAGAAGAACTGGGCTTGCCCCTTGGGCCCGTTTCCACAGAGCAAATGGATTTTGAACTGCACGGCGGTCAGCTTTTCCGCAACTTCTCCACAGGTGCGCTGTACGTTGTAAACGATGCCACACGCAAAATAAGAAGCGCGGCAGACGATACAAACTATGTAGTGCGCGGCGGCGTAAACCTTCTTGAAGAGTTTGGCGTGGACACCATGATTTTTGCCCATCCCGCATCTTGGGCGGTGGATTCTAACACGCAACAGGGTAGCGGACGCACCAAGTTCCCGCTGGTGGGTAACTTCCCGCGTTACGCCCACCCAACCTACGGTTTGGCGGCGGCACCCGAAACAGGCGGCGGCGTTGGACAACGTGCGGCGGCAGGCGGCACGGAAGACGGTCAAATTCTAATAGGCGCGTCCCAAAATGTGGGCGAAGGTACGGTTTTGGCGTTCTCATCCATTTTCTTCAGCAACTTCGACATCCGCCCCGACCTTGATAACCCGCTGGAGCTTCACAATGTAAACTACACCCTTGTACGCAATATGCTTGCACCACTCGCGCCTGTTCCGCCCATTACCGATATTTCATATCTGCGGTACGAAGCGGAATTCGGGCAGTGGTTCACAATCGAAGGCGTTGTAACATCGGGCCTGCAAATTACAGGCGCGGGCAGTGCGGAAAACAGGGGCTTCATGAACTCCATCTATATTCAGGACGAAACAGGCGGCATAAATCTCTTCGAGGTAACGGAAAACAACGCCGCAGGCTTGCAAGTTGGGCAAACCATTCGCGCCCGCGGATATGTAAGCCAATATCAGGGCGAAAGACAGCTTACGGTTCACAGGGGCGGTTCTGTGCAAATTCTGCCGCGAGAACTAACCGTTGTTCCTCCCACCACAATGAACACGGCACAGGCAAAACAGCAGCTTAATATTGGTACGCTTGCGCGGGTTGTCGGCAGTGTTTCAAATGTAATAACCCAACCGGGGGAAACAACCCTTCTGCAATTTACAATCACCGACGCATACGGCGATATATACGTGTATATGCGCGACTATATCACCCCCGGCGTAAACCTCGACTTTGTGGAAGAAGGCGCGGTTGTTGCGGTAACGGGCTTTGCGTCCCACGGCGAACTTGCGGGAGGATACGGGCATCGCATTCGCGTACGCGACCGCGCAGAAATTGAGCTTGTACAGCTTGTGCGAGTAACCTTTAACCCAAGGGGCGGCGCATTTGAATACATGGGCGACGCAGGCCGTTTCATAGAGCAAGGCGCGGCAATAGGTCGCTTGCCCGTTGCTATATCCCGCACAGAGGGCGGATACTATTACAGAATTTCCGGCTGGTTCACCGAACCAAACGGCGAGGGCGAACGCGTTACCCCCTCATTCACGGCAGACGGCGACATCACGCTGTATGCACGGTGGGTACGACGGCCAACAGGCTTCCAAGTAGGCAGTGTTATAATCGGTTCTGACACGCACAGCCAAGGCCGCGTTACCTCCGCAGACGCAACCGCCATTGCACGCCATATAGTAAACCCGCAAGCCCCCGAAATATGCCCCATCGCCGCCGACATAAACGGTGACGGCGTGGTATGTACAATCGACTTGGTACTTCTTTCACGGTGGCTGGCAGGGCATAATGTACAATCGCAAATAGCCCGGTAAGTTTGCGGGGTAAGTTCTCGGGGGCTCTGCCCCCGAACCCCCGCAAACTTTTTGAAAAAAGTTTGAACAAAAACTTTAAATTTTGACTGGCGATAAACTGTATCGCATAATCAAAAACCCGCCGCGAATTTCGCGGCGGGTTTTTAGTTAAAGTTTTGATGAAACTTTTTCAAAAGTTTCCGGGGTTTGGGGCAGAGCCCCAAGGTTTTTTTCATCTTATCCAAAAATCGGAAGGCAAAGTACAACTGCCAAAATCGAAAGGACTGCCGCACCAATTTTTGTCCACATTTCGAGCGCGCCCTCTGCAGAGCGGCGTTTGTTTTTGTCCCAGTAAGTATCCGAAACATTGCCCATGCCGGCGATACTTCCCATTCCGCCCGCACTGCGCTTTTTCTGCAAAAGAATTGCGCCGACAAGCCCAACACAGCCGACAAGGAATACTACAAGCAAAATATAAAACAATACAGCCATAAGCCACCTCTTTCTAACAATTTACAACGCAAACAAGTATAGTGCAAATGCGGATAAATAGCAAGTCTGTTTCTAAGAAATTTTCCATTCAAATGCGTTGATAAAAACGTGGCACGGGGCGGGCGACAAATTTCCTGTTACGCGCTGGCCTGTGAGAATTGCGGAGTGCTTGAAAGCAAGCCCGATTACGGGAAGTTGCTCTGCGAAGGCTTGCTGTAGTCGGGTTTTTGCGTGGGCGTAGGCGGCTTCGGTGGAGGCAAATTGCAATGCGGAGAATGCGGCTTCAAGGATAGGGTCGCGCAGGAAAAGCTCGCCCGCTTCAAAAAAGACGCGCACATCGGGGGCGAAAGGCAGTTCCATTCCGCCGATAAACATATCGAAATCGTGGTTTGCCAAGCGTTCAAAATATTTTGCAGAGGGCAAAATTTCCGCATATGCGGGGATTCCAACGCGGTCAAGGCTTGTAGCAAGCCGCTTGGCTATGGCGGTGCGCTGGCGGTTTTCGGCATTGGCGATGATTATTAGCGGCTCTGTTATGCGAACAGTACCCAACAGCGCGGCGGCGCGTGCGGGGTCGTAAATGGGGCCGCGGATTGTTGCGTTTGCCGCGTGATTGTGCGGGTGAATCGGCGTGACGGTACGCACTGCGTGGGCAAGATACAACCCTGCAACGGCATCGCAAGCGTTAAATGCGTGGGCGATGCCCTGCCGCGTGTGTATGTCGCGGAAAACAGTGTTTCTGAAATTGAAGCCGATAAATTCAAAATACATAGCGGGGAAGATTTCATAAACGGGCGAACGCACCCCATGATGCCGTGTCCATTCCGTAAGCGACAGATGAATAACGTCCGTGCGCCCGCGCTCGAAGGCATGGAAATCCGTTTCCATGTTGGGCAGAAAAATAACTTCGGCACGTTCAATCCGCGCCCGCCCCCGCGAAAAATACGGGTTTCGCGTGAGCGTCATGTAGCGCATAGGCGTTACGGTGTTAATTATAAAAGCCCCGTTTCCCGGCGGGTTTTGCCCTTGAGTGGCGCGTGGGTCTTCAAAAAAATGTTGCGGAATAACCGGAAAAGTCAACGAATACGCCGCCATAACCGATGCCCGTGTGAAATTTATTTGCACCCTGCGCGAATCCAAACGTATGGCAGATTCAATCTCGTTTACATTTGCGCGGTAGATTGCCGCCAACGGCGCGCGCCGCAGAAAATCAATGGAAAAAATAATATCATCGGCGGTGACGGGTTTGCCGTCGCTCCAAATCGCGCCCTCTCGGATTGTCGCATTTACGCTACCGAAATCCGACGCGAACTCAAATTCTGCCAAGTGGCCTGTCACACGAAATTCATTATCCAGCACGGCAAGCGGCTCGAAAATAAGCCGCAGAATACGCGCCACGGTAACGTCCTCGTTTGCGAGCGGGTTAAGCGTCATGGGCGGACGCATATGCAACCGCAGAACCCCGTCGTCGGGGAGTGTTCGGGCTGTGACGGGGGCTGTTAGCGGTTCTTCCGCAGGTTCAACCTCCCCGTTTTCTATTTCGTTTTCGTATTCCTCAACCGCCGCCGCAATATACGGCAACCCTGACGGGCTTATCCGCTCCCCCGTGCCGCACGCCGCGAGCAAAAGAATTATTATAATCGCCGCTGAAATTTTCATGGTTATGCCCTTCCCGTTACTGCCAAAATAATGCTGTAGATTCTTCTGTTGCGGTTCACGCGCCGCAAATAATTATACGTTTCAGGAAACGGAATGTTGTCCAGTGTTTTGCCGTCACGGGAAATTTCGGGGTCTGCAAGCCAGCGGTTTACCCGCCCCTGCCCCGCATTATACGCCGCCAGCGCAAGCTGAACACAGCCGTACATATTAACAAGCCTGTTTAAATAAAACGAACCCATTGCGATATTAACCTCCGGCAACCAAACGTCCTGCGGCTGAAAATCCACCAAGCCCATATGCGCCGCAACGTCCGCCGCCGTGGCGGGCATAAGCTGCATTAAACCCTGCGCCCCCGCGTGGGAATGCGCGTTTTCCCTAAAACTGCTCTCCGCTTTTATCACCGCCAAAATAAGCGGCACGTCCAAATCGCCCGCGTTCTCCCGCACAATATCCAAATGCCGCACGGGGAATCGCATATTGAAAATCATCCCCGCCGCAATAAGCGTCAAAAAAAATATAGTTGCAATTGTTATGCGTTTTTTCATATACAACTCCTCTTAGGGGCAACCTGTCAATTTCCCTTTGCTTCGTCTATGATTTTATCCACTTTCATACAAAAGAACACCGCTCTTTTTCAGTTCAAGGTCAATTTTGCCGCCCGGAATAATATCGTTGGCGTACAGGAAATCTACGTTTTTCCCCAACGCATTAATTACTTTGTCGGCTATATCACAAAAATTTAAGATGGACATCTCATCATCAACCAAGGCGGCTATATCAATATCACTTTCCGCTGTGGCTTCGCCTTTTGTATATGAACCAAACAAGGTTGCTCGTATAACATTTTGTTCCTCGAATATTGGGCGCAACTTGTTTTTAATTTCATCAACGGTATATGTCATAAGTAACCTCCATTGTTTTAGAAACTTAAATCTCCAGCACTTTGCACCCTTCCCAGCCGTGAATCCGCAGTTTCATGCCCTTTAGGGCGGTTTCGGTTTTGGAGCGCAGGGCTATGGGGCTTCCGTCATTTTCTATTATTATGTGGGCATGTTCGCGCAGGGTGGATTCGGGGTTGCGGCTTTGAAGGCGGCGTTTTGCGGCGTTTTCGTCTATTTTGTCGCGGGCGGTAATGCGGGCTATGCGCAGGTCGTTTGGGGCGGTGATTAGCCAAATACTGTCGCACATTGTTGCCATACCTGATTCAATTAGAAGCGGAGCGTCAATTACAACGAAGGTGTATTCTTCCATGTCTGATAATTTTTTTACGATTGCGCGGGTGCGTTCGATTACGCGGGGGTGGATGATTTTTTCCAGCCGCGCCATATCTTCCTTGTTGCCGAAAACACGCGCCCCCAAAGCGCGGCGGTTAATTTCGCCCTTGTCGGTTAGGATTTCGCGCCCGAAAGTTTCTATAATTTCCTTGAAGGCGGGTTCGGTTTTTGACATCGCGTCATGGGCAAGTTTGTCGGCATGGGCAACATACGCGCCGCGCTCTGCAAGCATTGCGGAAACGGTGCTTGTTCCGCTGCCCGTTATGCCCGTTACGCCGATGGTTGGGAAATTATTACTTTGTATCATTCCAGCTCTCCCCTACATTTACGTCTGCCGCAAGCGGTACAGAAAGTTCCGCAACGCGCTCCATTTCTTCCTTTAATATATGCGCAACCTGTTCGCTTTCTTCCTTGGGTGCTTCTAAAAGAAGTTCGTCATGTACTTGAAGAACTATTTTTGTGCGGAAATTTTCCCGTTTAAGCCGCGCCGCCACGTTGAGCATTGCAATTTTTATGATATCGGCGGCGGTGCCTTGAATGGGCATATTCATTGCAACGCGCTCGCCGAAAGAGCGTGTGTTAAAGTTCGGGGATTTCAGCTCCGGCATGGCGCGGCGGCGGTTGTACAAGGTTGACACAAAGCCGCATTTTTTCGCGTTGGAAATGGTTTCTGCCAAGTATTTTTTAACGCCGGGGTATTTTGCAAAATATCCGTTTATATAGGATTCCGCTTCCTTCACGGGGATTTTCAAGTCCTCGCTAAGCCCGAACGCGCTTATGCCGTAGATGATGCCGAAATTTACCGCCTTAGCGTTGCCGCGCTGTTCTGGGGTGACGTCTTCGGGTGCGATACCCAAAACCTGCGCCGCCGTTAACCTGTGAATGTCTTGGTCTTCGCGGAATGCGCGGATTAAAACCTCGTCGGCGGAGATATGCGCCAGCAAACGTAGTTCAATTTGTCCATAGTCTGCATCTACAAAAACGTGGTTTTCTTCGGGAACAAACGCCTTGCGCAACTCGCGCCCAAGCTGTGTGCGAACGGGAATATTTTGCAAATTCGGTTCTGCGCTGGAAAGCCGCCCCGTTGCCGTAAGTGCCTGATGAAAAGTGGAATGCAAACGGGAAGTTTTGGGATTGATTAACGGGAGCATTCCGTCAACGTAGGTTGATTTCAGTTTTGCGTGGGTGCGATATTCCAAAATTAGCGGGACAATTGCGTGTTTGCTTTTCAATTTTTCCAGAACATCGGCGGCGGTGGAAAAACCCTTAGTTGTTTTTTTGCCGCCTTTTAGCCCAAGTTTTGTGAAGAGAATTTCGCCAAGTTGTGCGGGCGAATTTATATTAAATTCCTCCCCCGCGAAGTCATAAATTAGCGCGGTTAGCGCGGTGATACGCTTGTCCATTTCCGCGCCGAAAGCCGTTAGCACTGCGCGGTTTACTCGTATGCCTGTTTGCTCCATCTCTGCCAAAAGCCCCGCAAGGGGAAGCTCTATTTCGCGGAACAATTTTTCCTGCGCGGCGGCGGTTAGTTTTTCTTCCATTATCGGGCGGGCGCGGGAAATTATTTCTGCATTACGTGCCGCGAATTGCGCCGCCGTTTCTTCGGGTAAATCCGCAATGCCTTTGCGGTCTTTGACGCGCTTGCCTTTGTTGTGCAGGATTTCTTCCAGCGTTTGGGCTTCTTCGTTTAAAAACAGCGCGGCTATGTCGGCGGGGCTATGCGTTTGCCGCGTTGCGTCAATGATATACGCCGCAAGCATTGCGTCAAAGGCTATGTTTTGCGGAGAAATACCCACACGTTGCAACCGCGAAATCTCACTTTTTGAATCGTACACATATTTTGGCGCGGCAGATTCCAACCACGGTTTCGCGGCAGAAATAAGTTCCGCTTCGGTTATATTGCTACCCGTTCCGCTTAGGGTAATCTCACCGCCGATGTGGATATACTTCAACGCTTCCGCCGCAACCGCGAACCCCACAATAAAATCCGTACCCGCGCCGTCCTTGTCCCATAGCGGGAAAAACGCCGCGCCCGTGTTTTTTTCCATCAGCGCGTTGAAAAATTGTGTGGCTTCCTCAAGAGTATTCAGCTTTTCAATTTTCAGTTTTTGCGGCGCGGGAAGCGCGGAAGAAACAGGCGCGCCACCAAACCGTTTGTACAGACTTTTCAGTTCCAAACGTACTACTTCTTCGTATGCTTCCTCGTTCCAAAAGTTTGCAATTTGGTTTTCCGCAAGCTCTAATTCGATAGGCGCGTCCAGCGCGATTTCCGCAAGTTTGCGGCTTAAAATCGCCTGTTCTCGGAACTGCGCCAAATTCTCGGACGCTTTCTTTGGCTTAATTTCGTCCACGTGGGCAAGCGCGTTTTCCAACGAGCCATACGCCGCAATTATTTTTGTCGCCGTCACTTCGCCAATGCCCGGCACACCGGGGATGTTATCGGAAGTGTCGCCCATCAGTGCCTTAACGTCCACAAACGCCGCGGGCGAAACGCCGTACCGTTCCAACACCTGCGAGGCGTTATAGTCCTCAACTTCAGTTTTGCCCGCTTTTGTCTTGGGCAAACGGATTTTTATTTCTTCGCTTGCCACCTGCAACATATCGCGGTCGCCCGTGATAATCACGGGTTTTAAACCCTGCGCCACACATTTTATCGCAAGCGTTCCAAGCACATCGTCCGCTTCATATCCCGCGCAAGATGCCGCCGTTACGCCCATTTTTTCCAGTAGCGTTTTCAGCAGCGGTACTTGCGCCCGCAATTCGTCCGGCATTCCCTTCCGCGTTCCTTTATACGCCCCGTACATTTCGTGCCGAAACGTAGGCTGCGGCAAGTCAAACGCAACCGTTATAAAATCCGGATTCTCTTCGTCCAAAAACCGCAAAAATATATTCATAAAACCAAAAACCGCGTTGGTATACTCCCCCGCCGAATTGGTCAAAAGCGGAAGTGCATAATATGCGCGGTTTAAAATACTGAACCCGTCAAACAATAGAATTTTCACGGTATGGTTCACCCTTTAATTTTAGTTGAAGACCTTGGGGACGCTGTCCCCAATACCCCTGCAAGGGGACAAGTCCCCTTGACCCCTATCTCAAAATCGTGCTTTCGCACGATTTTGGGGGATAATGGCAGTTTAGCACAAAAACGATGTGACGCATAGAATAAGGTAAAAATAAAAGAGGTCGCCAAAATGCCGATATGTACAAAAAGTGAGATTACATCTGCGAAATTTGAAAAGGTGGTAAGGGAGTTGCTGGACGCGAACCCGTTTGTGCGTCATGCGGTGATTGGCACAAGTCGTCTTGGAAAGCCGATTCATGCGTTGACGCTGGGGTGCGGTGAAAAATCCGTACTTATTAACGCTGCCCACCACGCAAACGAATGGATTACCACGCTAATTTTAACCCGCTTCATTGAGGAACTCGCAAACAATTTTGACCCGCACAACCCGCCGCCGTGGGCAGAAAAAATCACCCTGCACTGTATCCCGCTTGTAAACCCTGACGGCGTTGACCTCGTCACAGGAGGCCTCGGAAAACTGCGCATGGCATACAAGGACGCTCTCGCACTGTACGAGTCTGCCCCCGCGGTCTTATCTTTCCCATCCGACTGGAAAGCCAACATCTGCGGCGTAGACTTAAACTCGAATTACCCTGCGGGGTGGGAGCTTGCGCGGGAGCATAAATTTTCGCGGGGATATATGCAGGCGGGGGCAAGGGATTATGTAGGCCCTGCGCCGCTTTCCGAACCGGAAAGCTGTGCAATGGCGGCGTATACCGTATTTCATGATATAGACGTCACCGTTTCATTGCACACGCAGGGCGAAGAAATTTACTGGCAGTATCCGGGCTTTAATCCGACGGGCGCGGAAGAATTGGCGCGGCGTTTTGCGGCGGCAAGCGGTTATAAATTGGAAGAAGTGCCGCCGGAATCATCCTTCGCGGGCTACCGCGACTGGTTTATCGAAACATTCAACCGCCCCGGCTTCACCATAGAATGCGGCTTGGGCGAAAACCCTCTGCCCCTTTCGCAATTCGATGAAATGTACAAAAAAGTTTCCGCGCTGTTGCGGGAAGTTCTTGTTTGAAAACGCGGCTAATCTTCCAAAAACTCTTTTAGCTTTCGGCGGGTGCGCAAAAGCATGGACTTTACCTTGCTTTCGCTAATGCGGCAACCCTTGGCAATGGTTGAAATCGGGTCTGCGTACCAGTATCGGCGCATGAAAACGAAACGGGTTTCTTCATTTAAATCGCGCAAAAAATTGTCTATTTGTTGCGCAGTTATGTTGTTTTCGTAGGAAGTGTGAACGTCTGCGGCAGACGGGATTGTTTCGGAAAGTTCATCCAGAAGCAAAACAAAATTGCCGTTGCCGCGTTTTTTCGCGCTGTTTGTGCGGTACATATCAAGAGCGCGGTTGCGCGTTATTTTCGCCAAAAAGCACTTCAAAAAAGAGGGGCGTTTTGGCGGGATTGCTTCCCACACTTTTAAATACGTGTCGCTTACGCATTCTTCCCCGTCTTGCGCGTTGCACAAAATGTTGGTCGCTACGGTGAACAAATACGCACCGTATTTTTGCCGTGTTTCGCTAATCGCGCTTTCATCCCGTGCGAAAAAGAGGTTCACGATTTTATTATCGTCCACGCACAACACGCCCCTCTACTTCGCACCATCTGTGCCATGTTTCGTTTTGCAATCTATACATTTCTTCGATTTCGTAGGGGCAACGACCTTCGTTGTTTATGCGCCAGCCTTCGTCCGTTAGCACTATTTCCCATACACTTGAAGAATATGAATAACCCGGGACGATTGCAAACACCATAAGCGCGTTGAAACTTCCGGGGCGGATATCCGTTATAAAAATTGGGTCGCCCACTACCGACCGAAAGCGCGGCCGAGTCGCTTGCCATGCCGCCGCTTCGTGCCAGTGCGCGTCTACTAATTTTAACAATTGGGTCGTGTCGGGATAGAACAAATTGGCGTTGTCAATATCGCTGAACGACGGCATATCGCGGAACAACGCCCGTTCGCCCTCCAGCATTGCTCGCATATGCCTTGCACCAATTGCCATTACATCTTGCGCGTAAACAGAGTCAATCAGATTGTGAATATCCTGCACGGTTTGTATATGCGGCTCGTCGGGAAACATAAACACATTCCAACCGCTGTCGTAATCTGAATACCATTCACGTCTCATTGTCCCCGACCCAATTTCAAATGAAACATCGCCGTTGAAAATACGCACAAGCTCGTTGTATGCGAAGATTAATTCGTCAAGAATTTCCTGCGTCTGCGGGAAGCCCTCTACCAAATCGCTCCACCTGCTCCACAAGATGGTTTCCATTTCCGCTTCCGCGCCCCGCATTCGCAACGGCGTTAGCTGCGTGTCGGGTCTGTGCGGCAATTCTTCAATAATTTCCATGCCACCTTCTGTTATCGCAACCCGCAAATACGCCGCGCTGATATTATGCGTCGTCCCAAGATGCAACATAAAACTGCCGTCCTCGTCGCGGAAAAAATTTGGCGTGGGCAATTCGTAACGCTGCGCCGAAATTTGTAACCGCCATTCAAAAATTTCAGGAATAACCTGCACGAATTCGCCGTTTACATATTTATAAATCTCCCAAAAAGTGTCTGTTTCAAACAGCGGAAGCTGACGCTGCGCAACAAGCGGCGTAAACCCGATTGTAACTAACGGAATGCCCATTCCCAAATCGTACATTCTGAAAGTAGTGGCAACACGTGTTCCGCGTTCCCGCGTAAAAGGCGCGTCCGAACGCGATCCCGCAACCAGCCCGCCCGAAATAGAATCACCCTCCAGTCGCACCAGCGGCGGGCTATGCAACGGCATTCCGTGAACGTCAAAATACATATCGCTAAACTCGCCTAAAATTCCAAAGCTAAAAATACTCGGGTAGTCCGCTAAAAAATCCGCAACCACCATCAGCCCGTCCGACGCGTCCAATTCTTCCGCGCCGATAAATTCCACAGTCTCATCAAAATATTGCACTCGCACAAACCACGCCGACCCGCCAATTACCGCAATCAAACACGCCGCCGCCGCAAGCTTCAAAAAAATACCGGCCCTCGCGCCCTGCACCCTTCGCGGATACTCTGCCGCCGCAACAAACTTCTCATCCACCTCGCCAATAACCTCAAACATCTTTTCCGGTTTCACAAAACCACCTCCAACATATATGACGAAAAAAGCAAAAAAAAGTTGCGTTTTGGGCGCAACAGAATTTTTAATAATATAGTCAAATTTGCGCACGTCATTGCCCGAGGTCTGCATTAACATACGTTACATAGCTGTATGAATATTCGCCGTGGTTTTGGATTTCTTCGGTGAGTTTCCAGTTTGGGAGTTCGTCCAGGTTTGGCATGAAAGCGTCGGCGGGGGGCGCGGCATCTACCTTGGTGATGTAAGCGCGGGTGCAATGCGGGAGTAGTTGGGTGTAAATGTTTTCGCCGCCGATTATAAAAACATCGGCGGAGGGAGTGTCGCGGAGCAAAATTTGCAAAGCGTCAAGAGAATCGCAAACGGTTGCGCCTGTGATTTGCAGGTCTTTTTTCCGCGAGAGTACTATGTTTTTTCGGTTGGGCAGGGGCTTGCTGTCGGGCAGTGACAAAAATGTGTTATAGCCCATTACAACTGTTTTGCCCGTGGTAATTTGCTTGAAGCGTTGCAAATCTTCGCGAATGTGAAAAAGGAGCCGGTTTTTGTAACCAATGCCCCAATTTGATGAAACTGCAACTATTAGTATCATATCGCCACCTGTATCTCGTGTTCAAATTTGTGCGGTGTGTAATTTTCTAAAGAAAAATCGTTTGTGGTGAAGGCGTAGAAGTCTGTTTTGTTCGGGGTGATTTTTAAGCGCGGTGCGGGTTGCGGTTCTTTCGTAAGAAGGTCTTTTACGATTGGGATGTGGCGGTCGTAGATGTGGGCGTCTGCGATTACGTGTATTAGCGTCCCCGCGTTAAGCCCGCTTGCCGCTGCAAACATATGCAAAAGAATTGCGTACTGGCACACGTTCCAGTTGTTGGCGGTGAGAAAATCCTGCGAACGCTGGTTTAAAATGGCGTTAAGTTTGCCGTCTGTCACATTAAAAGTGAGACTGTACGCGCAGGGGTAAAGCCCCATTGCGTGAAGGTCTTGGTGGTTGTACATATTTGCGATTATGCGGCGCGATGTCGGGTTTTCCCGCAGGTCGTAGAGGATGCGGTCAACTTGGTCAAATTCGCCCTCCGCATAGCGGTGCTTTAGCCCAAGCTGATAGCCGTATGCCTTGCCTATTGTGCCGTTTTCGTCTGCCCAAGCGTCCCAAATTTTAGACTTTAAATCGCCCACTTTGTTGGATTTTTTTTGCCATATCCACAAAATTTCGTCTATGCAATTTTTGAATGCCAAGCGTCGCAAAGACACGGCGGGAAATTCAACCGAAAGGTCGTATGTGTTCACCATGCCAAAAACGCGCAGGGTATGCGCGGGCGTGCCGTCTGCCCATTTTGGGCGAACAGGTTGGTTTTCATCCGAAACGCCGTTCTCTAAAATATGCTTGCAGTTTTGCAAAAAAATTCTATCCGCGTTACTCATGACATCTCTTTTCCGTCGATGTAATCCAGAATTTGCTTGCGAATATGCGGGTCTGTGAAGTGATTATCTCTGGTGCGGCCATACAAATTATTCAGCCCGCTTTTGTCGCCCCTTGCCGCGTAAATATCCGCCGCAAGTTTATATGCGTTGCGAAACTCGCAACCAAGCCCAACAACCGTTTCCAAAATGGAAAGCGCGTCCGTGTCGTTTTTTTCCTCTTCCATAAGGGAAGCCGCCCACTTTATCAGTGCTTTTAGATACTCATTGAAATTCTCTTCGTAATGGGCAATTTTATCCATTTGTGCAAGGCCGTACATTTTTTTCAGCTTCAAGTTGGTTGTGCCCAAGGGCAGATGAATCATTGTGCGTTTTGCGCACCGCATTACTTGATGCGGGTCGTTTTCAGGGATGGAGGGCAACGCATCAAGGTCTGCGGTGTAGTACAGGCTCGGGTCAATTTCTTTTTTACGCACAGCATTAGCCGCTTCCTCTTCTTCAAGAAAGCGGCGGTTGATATCGTCTTGCTTTTTGGTGTTCTGTCCGTATCTTATTATGATAAAAAGAATCGCACCTGCCGAAAGCAAAATAAGAAAAATATTTAAAACTGTGTGGAAAGTACTCATATCACCATCCCTTACCGTACAGACGCATTCATTAGAGCGTCAATAATTTCGGGGAATGGGAATTCGTTTGTGCGCCTGTTAAAAATGCCGAAATGGTCGCCGTCAGCTTGGGAAAGCGATGTTCCAATGCGTCCGTTATCCCACCACACGCAAACGATTTCACGCGCCATAGCTTCAGACACATAGAAGTATGTCCACTGTGCGCGAGAATTGGCGTTGTCACGGTTTAGCGCACCCATTTCGCCCATGATTACGGGGATTCCCTGCGAAACAAAGTGGTTGTATGCTCTGTCCAGCCCCCAAACGATTGGGCCTGTGTCGTCGTTGTTTTGGGTCGTCCAGCCTGTTCTCATTGTCGGGCTTAGTGTAAGCGCGAAATTGTAAGGCTCATACATATGAAGCGATACGATTAGTTTGTTTACGTCATTGGTTGGGTCTTGCGGAAGAACAAAGTCTTGTATTGCGCGGTTAGACGCAGAAGCGGCATATGTGGGAACCATAAGCATACGGTTAGTATTATTTCCGCCGATTGCGCGAACAGTGTCCACAAAAACCTGATTCAATATATTTACATTATTGCGTTCCTCGGGTGTGCCGCCGTTCCATTCCGCAGGACTGCCGATTGTTCGCGGCTCGTTAAGCCCTTCAAAGATTAACATATGCGTATAGTCGCGGAACACGTATCCGATTTGTTCCCACAAGCGCGCAATTACTATCTTGGACTCTTCCAGTTCTTCGTCCAAGACGCCAAAAATATGCTCGTCATGGTGGGTGTTCACGATTACGAACATACCTTCATCCAAGCCCCAGTTTACCACTTCAATTACCCTGTCCATCCAGTCTTGGCGGATGGTGTAATTATCATCGCCGCTAACCATTCTTGCGTACCATGTTACAGGCACACGAAGAACATCAAAGCCCGCCGCCGCGATTGTTTGGATATTCTCCTGCGTGGTTACGGGGTTGCCCCACATTGTTTCGTGGGTGGAAACGGGGCGGTCGAATTGCAGAACATTCCCGTGGGGGTGCGCGTCCAGAGAGTTGCCTAAGTTCCAGCCCACCCGCATTTGCGCTACCATTTCTGCCGCGTCATACCACGGCGAAGGTTCCGGATCGGGGGCTTCCGTTAAATTTATTTCAACTGCCGCGTCACGCCGTGCGTCCGGCGGGGGCGGCGGCGGAACAACCGTGGCGGGTCTTGCTTGCGCCGCTTCCGGTGGAATATCCCTGATTTCCTGCGTTGGGGGAACAGCCGCACCGTTTTCGCTTACATCAACGGGCGTTGTGTCATTGTTGTTACACGCCGAAAAAACAAACGCGGCGGCAATCATACACAATAGAATAAAAATTTTACGTTTCATGTAAAGAAACCCCTTCCATTTTGCATTTTCCTTTATTTTACCTATTGTGTATGTATATTGTCAAATTTAAGTTTTTCTGCGGCAGTTTGCTTATCAATGATATGTTCTAACCTGATAAAATCAACGCTATTCTCTATCCTGTATAGATAACCGTCTTTGACATACTTCTCAAGCATATCCGTAATAGTGTGGAAATCAACTTCAAAACCACTTATTGCTTTTTTTGCCGGTGGATACGTTAATAGAAAACGAGTTAAAAAACCTGAATCGACAATATTGTAGTTATACCAATTTGCTTCTAAATTTGTTTTATCGGCATCATCTAAGCAGGCAAAATCGCAATGCGGAGCGTGGGTATACCAGTTCCATTGTTTACCGGATAGCGTGAAACAATCTTTAATTCCAATATCATCATCTTCATAGTTTTTTGACAATATATCATCAATCCAAACATAACAATGTGTCCTATCGTTATATTCATCCGGTCGTGTTAATTGATGAGCTTCTGCCAGTGCCTCAAAAAGCTGTTTTGCTAAGCTAGTGTATATATCAAAAAAATCCAGCACACTCATCAATCTACGCCCCCCCAAAATATAAAATCGTTGCGCCAATCACAGCAAACTTCCTACGTTTGTGGGTTAGTGTCAACCCATGCGGTACAGGCTACTTTTGCCGTTCGCGCTTCTTTGCGCGGCAACAAGTCCGTAAAAAGCTATTTCCGTAGACATCAAATTGCCCTCTGCAAAATTAATTTCGCGGCGGAAACTTCCGTCTGAATTTTGAAAGCCCAACACACTGTCCAAAACCGTGTTGCCGTTTTGAACAAATCGCGGATAATTCAGCGGAATGCCCAATTCCGCAAACGCCACAAGAACCTGTACAGAGCTTTCCAAAACAGATTCGTTTTGCCCCCAGCCGCCGTCTTGGTTTTGGCTTTCCGCCAAGAAATCCAAGGCGCGTTCCACCGCGGCATAAACGCTTTCGTTTTCAAGATATTTTGCCAAGGCTTGCAGTGCCATTCCCGTTATATCGATGTCGCTTACTTCGCCCGCGAAACCCCAGCCGCCATCTTCAAATTGAAGCCGCAGAATTTCCGCAACAAACATTTCCCGCGTTGCCTGCGTTGTTGCATTCGGGTTAGCGGGAATTTCATAGCCCGCGCTGTCCAACGCCAAAAGCGCGAAAACCGCACCGTTTACGCCCTGTCTCACGGTTCGCTCAAAATCGCCCAGCGGCAATGTAAGGTCAACGCCCGCCACATTTCGCGGGTCAAACCCCGCCGCCGTAAGCGCGAGAATTACACGCGAGTATTCCGTAAAACGACTCTCACTCAAAACGCCGCCGTTCGCCCGCAAATGCGCTTCAACCGCCCACAAATACCGCCGAAAATACAATGCAGGAACGCGCCGCGCACTACGCGCCAGACCAAAAACCGTCCACTCGCCCCCAACCGAACCCACCTGCGGAGCCCACACAGCCCGTTGCAAATACGATGCCGTGCGCCCTATCGCCCTATCCAAATTTTCCGCAGGGCAAGCCGCAAAAACAGGCGCGGCATTTGATAGTAATACACATACCAAAATAAAGATTGCTGTAGATTTAAAAATTCGTTGCATAATTTTCACGTCCCGATTTGTTTTTCGGATTCCTTATACATCCCAATCTTCATATGCTTCTTTAGCGCGCTTTTTAACTGCGTCAATCTCTTCCGCAGTCATGCCGCTGCGTAACCGCTTGTCGGTCATTTTCAAATACCGTGATAGTTTCTCGTGTTGTCCTTTTGCTAAAAATTCCTGCGCCAAACTGTTTTCAAACAAAGCCAGTTCTTGGCGTTCTTGAAGCTCTCTATTCTGCATTTCTGCACCTCCTAAGCTGTTTTCATCATTTTAAAATATCCACCGCAATATGTAAAGCATGGGACAACTTCAAGACAGATGAGCCGTCCAATTTCAAATCCTATGGAACACCGGGGTACTCATCAACATATTTGTACGGAAAAAGTGCCAAAAAAAATTGTCTAAGATTTTTTCTTTGCAACTTTAATTCTCTGTGATATACTCATTCGTAATGCAAAATACTCGGATGATACGGAGGGTGCGGAAATATGGCATCGGCGAAAAAAAGTAAAACAACAGGATTAGTATCCAGTGAGATGGAAAAACTTGAAGGCACTAAAATTAAGATAACCATAACGGTAAGCGCGGAGCGTTTGCGTGAGGGTTTGCACCATGTATATTCGCGGAACAAGCAATATTTTAATATTCCGGGGTTTCGTAAAGGCAAAGCCCCGCGCAAAATGATAGAGCAACTTTACGGGCGCGATGTTTTTCACGATGACGCGATTAATTTTATTTTGCCCGATATATATGAAGAAGTGTTGGAAAAACACGAGATAGAACCCGTTTACAGGCCTGATGTTGACCCCGGCGAGATATGCGAAAAAGAAGGCGCGACTTTTGTTGCAATCGTACACGTTCGCCCCGAGGCGCAGGTTGGCGAATACGCGGGGCTTACGTACCCCAACACCTCTGCGGAAGCGACGGAAGAGGACATTGAAAACGCGCTTAAAGCCGAGCAAGAGAAAAATGCGCGTTTGTTAAGCGTTAACCGCCCTGCGGAACTTAAAGACGTTGTTACAATAAATTTCAAAGGCTTTATGGATGGCGAACCGTTTGAAGGCGGCTCTAACGAAGACCACGACCTTACCCTTGGTTCGGGGCAGTTTATTCCCGGTTTTGAGGAACAGGTTGTAGGCCATGTTCCGGGCGATGAGTTTAATGTTGAAGTAACTTTTCCGGAAGATTATCACGCGCCCGAATTTGCAGGGAAAGCCGCTACCTTTGAAGTGGAAATTTTGGACGTAAAAGCCAACGAACTCCCCGAAATCGACGACGAATTTGCGGAAGACGTTTCAGAATTTGACACGCTTGCGGAATTTAAAGATGATTTGGCTAAAAAAATCACGGAAAGAAATACCGCAAACCTTGATAATCGCAGACGCAATCACGTTCTTAAGAAGCTTGCGGAAACGGCAACCGTGGAAATTCCCGAGGAAATGTACCTTGGTCGTCTTGACGATATGTTTTTTGAATTTTCCCGCTCCATCCAAATGCGTGGCATGGATGTGGAAAACTATATGCGTTTCACAGGAACGTCGGAAGAATTTTTACGGGCATCTTGGCGCAAACAAGCCGAGGACGATGTAAAAGGAATGCTTACGCTTGAAGCCGTTGCGGTAAAAGAAAATCTAACCGTTGACGAAGAAGATTTCACAAAACGCGTGGAAGAAGCAACCGGCAAAGAGGGCGACGAGCTTGCAAAAGTTATTGAAGAAATGCAACCGCTTCGCCGTAAAGAGCTTGAGCGTTCACTTCTGTGCGAGAAGGCACTGGAGCTTATAATGGAAAAAGCCGTTGCGTCTGATGATGATGTTTTTGAAGAAGTTGAAGAAGACGACAACGAAGAACAGGGGGAATTTTAAATGGCAAACCTTGTACCATACGTAATTGAGCAAACCAGCCGCGGCGAGCGTTCTTATGACATTTACTCTCGCTTGCTGAAAGACAGAATCATCTTTCTTGGTGACGAAGTTTCGGACGTAAGTGCGAGCCTAATCGTAGCCCAGCTTTTGTTCTTGGAATCCGAAGACCCGGACAAAGATATCTCGTTGTATATAAATTCTCCGGGCGGCGCGATTACGGCGGGCATGGCTATTTACGATACCATGAACCATGTAAAATGTGATGTTTCCACCATTTGTGTGGGCATGGCGGCAAGCATGGGCGCGTTTTTGCTTGCGGGCGGCGCGAAAGGCAAACGCTTTGCCCTGCCCAACGCAGAGGTTATGATTCACCAACCAAGCGGCGGCGCAAGAGGTCAAGCAACGGACATTCAAATCCACGCCGAGCGCATCATTCAAATTAAGAAAAAACTTAACGAAATTTTGGCGCAAAACACAGGCAAAAGTGTTGAAGTTGTTACAAACGCTTCCGAGCGCGACAACTTCCTCACCGCCGAAGAGGCTCTTGAGTTCGGGTTAATCGACAAAATCATAAGCCGAAGGGAGTCCGCCTAATGCCTTCAAAATTTGATACACGAAACATCGCCAGATGTTCTTTCTGCGGCAAACATCAAGACCAAGTTGACAAAATCATTGCAGGCGCGAATGTTTACATTTGCGACCAGTGCGTTGATATGTGTTGCGGAATCCTTGACGAAAGCATGGAAGACCCGCCGGATTTTGACGAGGCTTTCCAACTGCCGAAACCAAAAGAAATCAAGTCTTTCCTTGACGAATATGTAATTGGGCAGGAGCGGGCAAAAGTCGCGCTTTCTGTTGCCGTGTACAATCACTACAAGCGCATTGCCATGCAACATATGGCAGATGATGAAGACATCGAAGTGCAAAAAAGTAACGTGCTTTTAATCGGCCCAACGGGCGTTGGCAAAACCCACCTTGCGCAAACTTTGGCACGATACTTGCAAGTTCCAATAGCCATTGCAGACGCAACAAGCCTTACAGAGGCGGGTTACGTAGGTGAAGACGTTGAGAACATCCTGTTAAAACTAATCCAAGCCGCCGACTTCGACATCGAACGCGCAGAGCGCGGCATAATCTATATCGACGAGCTGGACAAAATCTCGCGCCGTTCGGACAATCCCTCCATCACGCGGGACGTTAGCGGCGAGGGCGTTCAACAAGCACTCCTTAAAATTTTGGAAGGCACGGTTGCTTCCGTTCCGCCGCAGGGCGGGCGCAAGCACCCCCATCAAGATTTCCTTCAAATTGATACAACAAACATCCTGTTCATTTGCGGCGGCGCGTTTGCGGGGCTGGAAAAAATCATTGAACAGCGCATGAATAAAAAAATAATCGGCTTCGGTGCGGAAGTTAAAACCAAAGCCGAAAAAGTCGAAGACGACATTTTGCAACACGTTCAGCCGCGCGACCTTCACCGCTACGGGCTTATCCCCGAACTTATCGGGCGCGTTCCCGTTGTTGTTACACTAAACAACCTTGACGAGGAAACGCTGGTTTCCATCCTAAGCCGCCCACGCAACGCACTAACAAAACAATATCAATACTTGCTGGAACTCGACCACGTACAACTGGAATTTGAAGAGGACGCCCTTCGCGCCATCGCCAGAAAGGCACTGGAGCGCGAAACAGGCGCACGCGGTCTGCGCGCCATAGTCGAAAACCTCCTAACCGAAACCATGTACGATGTGCCAAGCAACTCCACCATAGAGCGTTGCATTATCACACGCGACACGGTAGAGTCCAACAAACCCCCAACAATTGTAACCAACGAAAATCGTCAACCCATATACAGAAAACCCCGCCGCCGCCGTCCAAGCGGAGGAGGAAACAGGGCTTCTGTAGGGTAATTTTAGTAAGTTCTCGGGGCTTCGCCCCGAACCCCACCCGCTTTTTTGAAAAAAAGCGGGGCAAAAAACTTTAACATGGACTAGCGATAAACGATTATCGTAATCTAAAAATCGCCGCGAAATTCGCGGCGATTTTTAAGTTAAAGTTTTTGTTCAAACTTTTTTCAAAAAGTTTGCGGGGTGTGGGGCAGAGCCCCACGGTCTTATCTTCTAAGAAAGCGCGGCACCAACCGCTGTCGCAAAAATCGCGTCTTTGGGGATGTGGAATTTGACGTGATGGATTTTGGCAAGGTTTTGGAAAACGACGGCGGCGTGTTCCGCGCCCGAAAGCGCGCCGATTAGAACTATGTCTTTTACGTCGCTGCCAAGGGTTGCGAAAATTGCCATCATGCCAACGCTTTCAAAAATCATGTTCATGAAGCCGAGTACAAAGTCGGCGGGCTTGGCGTTATCGCGAAGATTTCCGAAATTGGAAACGGTGGTGTCGGGCGGAAGATTGCCTATTTTTTCGCGGGAGATATCGCAAAGGCGAAGGTCGATTGCGGAAAGGTCGCCGTTTTTTGCAATGTCTGTGATGCCCGCATATGAATGCACACCCGCAAACCGTTCGCAAAGATTAAGCAACATTCCGCCGCCAACGCCGCTTCCGCCAAGGTGTTTTATTTCCGACGCGCTTGCCTTAACCAAAGCCGTACCCGTGCCCGCGCTTATGATAAACGCATCGGAAAGGGCGGCAAGCTTTAAGCCGCCAATTCCGATTGCCATAAATTCGTCCACGCGAGTTGTGGGAATGTCGTACATACCTTTCTCAAGCCCCGCCGCGCCAACGCCCGTTACCATAATTTTTTCGATATCGCCCATGCGAACGCTATACTCTGCGCAAAATTTTCCGAACGCGCCAAAGGCAGACGTAACGCTGTCGCCGGCTTCAACCTGCAACATCCCAGCGCATTCACCTTTGCAAAACCCAACTATTTTTGTGGTAGAGCCGCCAACGTCAATTCCCAGTACCATTTATTTCAGACCTTCCCGTGGATTTCCTTACATACACCTGTCACAGCCCCCATGCGGGCAAAGCGTTGGAGCCATCCCAACAAGAACACGCGCAAGGCGGATGAGGTCGTCAACATATACCTGGCCGTCGCAGTTTATGTCGGCGACAAGAGGATTGGGCAGTGAAATATTGCCTACCAAGAATTGTGCAAGCAAAGTCGCGTCTGCGGAGGTTACGCGCCCGTCACCGCTCAAGTCGCCTACCAAAAGAGTTGGCAAAACCGATATTTCGCCGTTTATCACGGTAATATTCAGTTCTTCCAACACACCCGGAACACTTGTTAATTTGGTTGGGAGGTCAACAAAGCCGGGGTTGTTCGCGCTTTCAAACGTAATGCTAATCGGGTGCGGAGCAAGAGCCGCGCCCGTAGCAACGGCAAAGGTTAGGTTTATCAACGCGCCGTTGGTTTCGATGTTAGAATCTCTGCCAACCCATCCCATAAAAACGTGGTTTTGTTCCGACGGCAAATACGGCATGGTAAAAGACGGATACAAATAGGCATCGGTTAGGGAATACCCAACCAAAGTCAAATCCTCGGGGAACGCCACGCGCATAAGCATTGACGCGAAACCGGGATTGTTTTCTATGGCAATTTGAACATTTACGTTTCTGCCCGCCCGCGAGCTTTCGGATGACACTATAAGGGTAGGTTCGGCGGGGGCTTGCACGGTGACGGTTGCCGAACCCGAAACGGAACTGTTTGCAACCGACGTTGCGGTAACGGTTAAACTTGCGGCGGTTTCATTTGCGGAAACGGTTAAAACGCCGTTGTTGCTTATGGTTGTGTCGGACGAAACCGCACCGCTTACAGCCCAAATAACGGCTTGGGGCGGATTGCCCGTTCCGTTCACCACTGCGGAAAAATTAACATTTTCGCCGCGCTCTGCCACTGCCGAAAGCGGGGTAACAACCACGCCCGTAACAACCACGGGCGGCGGCGGAGCGGGTGCGTTTGTTACATAAATATCGTGGCCTGAAAACGCATGATAACCCGCGCTAACCGTCGCAGGCCGTATTGCGGTGAATGTGTCAAACAAGTCATTTCGTATTGTTGTTGCCTGTGACGCAAGATTTCCCGAAAATACAGCCGCCGCGCTGATGGAAACATTTTGCGCATTATTGTGCGCAACACGTATCGCCGCACCTTGCGGAGCGCGGTTGTCTGTTATTCTGCCGCCCGTCATGGTGAAGTTACCGGGTGATGCAGGCACGGTTGTGCTTCCTATTGTTACGCCGCCCGCGTTTCCGGTTGCGCCAATGTTATTTGTTATTTCGCCGCCGCTCATATTAAATGTGCCGCCGCCGTTCATCAGAACGCCGCCTGTGCTTAGTGCCTGTGCCGCAGAACCATTGCCGCGGATAATTGCCGTCCCGCTCATTGTGGTGATTGTGTGTCTGCCTGCACGTAAGCCGCCTTCTCTGTTGTTTTCGATAACGCCGCCCTCAAGCGTAATCTGAATCCCCGTATTATCTGTATTGGCTTGAACTACGCCAACATGATGTCCGCGCACCGCACCGCTTCTCATCGTAAAGCGAGAATTTGAAGCGGCAAGGCGCACACCGTTGGAGGAATTGTTAAGTGTACTTCTTGTGATTGTCGGGCCGTCCAAAATCAAATGCCCGCCGCTGTTTATGTTAAGCTGTGCGGCGTTTGTGTTAAACGAGATAGTCCCTTCACCTGTCAGCGTAACGGTTCGGTTGACGTTAAGCGTACCGCCCGACAACGTCCCCGTTATATTGATAGCAGTAACAGCCGCAGTTGCCAAATGCGTCTCCAACTGCGCAAACGTTGTTGCGGTTTGCGTGGAAAGCGGAACAACCTCTGCCGCCCAACCCGTTGCGGTAGCATTCGTAAACACCAATGCAAATGCGAACAATACCGCAAAAATACGCTGTACTTGGTTTTTCATAAACAGCACCCCCTATAAAAATTTATTCAATCAAAATTTTATTCAATTTGCATAAGCAATTCGCCCGCTTTAACGGGTTGCCCTTCGGTAACGAATATCTTGCCCACAACGCCAGAGCATTTGCTTACAATGGTGGTTTCCATTTTCATTGCCTCGATAACGGCAACAACGTCGTTTTCTTTTACGGCAGAGCCTTGGGAAACGGTTATTTTGCTAACCATGCCCGGCAGGCTTGCGCCGATATCCTTTGGATTTTCGGGGTCTGCGATAAGAGAAGCCGCCGCTTTTACGGAAGTTTTTTCGATAGTCTTGTCTTGAACTATAATTTCGCGGCGGAAGCCGTTTAGTTCAAATACAACGCGGCGATAATTTTCTTCGTCAGGCTCGCCGATTAGCACAAGACGGATAAGGAGGGTTTTACCGTCCTCAATTTCCACCTCGGTAAATTCGCCCGTGCGCAAGCCGCCGAAGAAAACGGGCGTATCCAAAATCGACAGGTCGGAATTTTGGTTGCGGTGCGCGTAGTAATCCTTGATTACTTTCGGATACAGGCAGTACGCAACAATATCTTGCATGGTAGGTTCGGGGCAGAAGCTTTCCATTTCCGCTTTAATTTTTTCAAAATCAACAGGCTCTAAGTGTTCGCCGGGGCGGCCTGTAATCGCGGTTTTGCCCTTTAGCACTATTTCCTGCAAATCTTTCGGGAAACCGCCCTGCGGCTGTCCCATCATTCCCGAGAAGTAACTTACAACGGAATCGGGGAACGCAAGATTTTTCGCCTTCTCAACAATGTTTTCGGGCGTAAGATTGTTTTGCGTGATGAAGATTGCAAAATCGCCAACCATTTTGGAGGACGGCGTTACTTTTACAATGTCGCCCAGCATATCGTTTACGTTTTTGTAATTTTCTTTTACTTCCTTCCAGCTTGAACCAAGCCCCACGCTTTCAACCTGTGCGCGAAGGTTGGTGTACTGTCCGCCCGGCATTTCGTAGCGGTAGATATCCGTTGTGGGGGAAGTAAGTCCTTCCTCGTATGGCGCGTAGAATTTCCGCGCTTGTTCCCAGTATTCCGAAATGGGAATAAGCTTTTGGTCGTCCATGCCCGTGTCGCGTTCGTGGCCTTGAAGCGCGGCAACGACGGAGTTCATGGACGGCTGACTTGTGAGGGACGACATGGACGCGATTGCAACATCCACGATATCAACGCCCGCTTCCGCCGCTTTAAGAAGCGTGGCAACGCCGTTTCCGCTTGTGTCGTGGGTATGCAAATGGATTGGCAAGCCCACTTCGCTTTTCAGCGTGGATACCAATTTTTCTGCCGCATATGGCTTCAGCAAGCCCGACATATCTTTAATACCCAGAATATGCACGCCGCGTTTTTCCAGTTCCTTCGCCATATTTACATAGTAGTTCAGATTATATTTGTCGCGTTTCGGGTCGGAAATATCGCCCGTGTAGCAGATATAACCTTCGCAAAGTTTATTGTTGTTAAGCACCTCTTCAATGGAAAGCTCCATGTTCGGCATCCAGTTAAGGGAGTCGAACACGCGGAAAACATCCACGCCCGATTTTGCGGCTTCCCGTATGAATTGGCGGATTAAGTTGTCGGGGTAGCTTGTGTAGCCCACGGCGTTTGCGCCGCGCAGAAGCATTTGGAACGGAATATTCGGGATTTTTTCGCGAAGAAGGCGCAAGCGTTCCCACGGGCATTCGTTAAGGAAGCGGTACGCCACGTCAAAGGTCGCGCCGCCCCACATTTCCAGCGCGAACGCATCGGGCATGGCGTATGCCATATATTCCGCGATTGCAACCATATCTTTGGTGCGCACACGGGTTGCAAGCAAACTTTGATGCCCGTCGCGCAGGGTTGTGTCCGAAAGCAACAATTTTTTGCTGTCCAAACAGTATTGTTTCACCGCATCGGGGCCTTTGTGGTCAAGCAATTGCTTTAAGCCGTCACGCACGGTAAAGCCAAATTCCGCAGGAATTTCAGGCACACGCGCAGGGTCAAGAGTGCGCGGTGCGGTTTGGTCGCCGTTCACCGCAAGTTCGCTTATATATGAAAGAATTTTTGTGTCGCGGTCGCGTGACGCGGGTAATTCGTACAAAGACGGCGTATCGTCAATAAAAGTCGTGTGGCAATTTCCCGCTTGAAACTGCGGATGGTCAAGGATATTGTTCAAAAATTGGATGTTCGTTTTTACGCCTTGAATCCGCATTTCGCCAAGGGCGCGGCGGGAACGGCGTATTGCCGCGTCGAAGGAACGCCCGAACGCACACACTTTAACAAGTAAGCTGTCGTAGTACGGCAGAATTTCCGCGCCTGTGTAGCAGTTGCCCGCGTCCAAACGCACACCATGCCCGCCGCTGGAGCGGTACACGGTAATCTGCCCGATATCGGGCGAGAAATGGTTGCCGGGGTCTTCCGTTGTAACCCGGCTTTGGATTGCAATACCGTTTACGCGAATAGACTCCTGCGAAGGAATGTCAATGAGAGGGTCGGAAAGCTCTATGCCCTCGGCAACAAGAATTTGCGCCTGAACAATGTCAACGCCCGTGATAAATTCCGTGATGGTATGTTCCACCTGAATGCGCGGATTCATTTCAATAAAGTAATGCGCACCTGTGTTGTCCACAAGGAACTCAACCGTTCCCGCGCTTACATAGTTTACGGCTTTCGCAATTTTAACCGCGTCCGCATAAATTTTTTCCAGAACATCTTTCGGCACGGAAACAGACGGCGCGATTTCAATTACCTTTTGATATCTGCGTTGCAGAGAACAGTCGCGCTCGTACAAATGCACGATGTTGCCGTGTTTATCCGCAAGAATTTGAATTTCTATGTGCTTCGGCTCTACCAAAAATTTCTCCATGAAAATATCGCCGCTGCCAAAGGATTTCAACGCTTCGCTTTCCACCAGCGGGAAAACCGTTTTAAGTTCGTCATCATTTGTTACCTTGCGCATTCCTTTGCCGCCGCCGCCCGCCGCCGCTTTTAATATAACGGGATAGCCGTACTCGTTGGCTTTTTTAATTGCCTCTTCAACGCCTGTAAGCGGTTTTTCCGTTCCGGGAATGGTCGGAACATTCACGCTTTGCGCCAGTTCCTTCGCGTTAAGTTTGTCACCCATTTGCGAAAGCACATTCGATGGCGGCCCGATAAAGATAATATCATTCTGTTCACAGGCGCGGGCAAAATTTGCATTTTCCGAAAGGAAACCGTAGCCGGGGTGGATTGCGTCAACGCCTTTTCTTTTTGCAAGGCGGATAATTGCGTCAATATCCAAGTACGCGCCAAGAGGCGTACGATTTTCGCCAACCATATAGGAAGCGTCTGCCTTCGTGCGGAATAAATTGTACTGGTCTTCTTTCGCGTAAATCGCAACGGTGTTAAGCCCCAAGTCTTTACACGCACGGAAAACGCGAATCGCAATCTCGCCCCTGTTCGCGCAAAGCACTTTTTTGATTTTTCTGTTTTTCATAAGCAACTCCTTCAAGAAGCATTCTTAGACTTTTTTAGTTGTGTTACATTTTAGAAAAAAAATCTAGTTTGTGCAAGTGCGAGTTTGTAAATTGATTTTTTGTATTGATTTTAGTTTCATTTTGGGTATAATAAAAACATGACCAACGCGCAAACGCTGGTCATGCTTTATGGTCGCAACCGTGATTCTGCGGCTGGCCGCTTAAATTAACTTACATTTAAGGTAGCCGTTACCTGTGACGTGGGCGGCTACTTTTGCGTTTCACGCGTTTCGTGTTACCGCGCTTGCGCAAAGCATGAAGTATCTTGATGGCAATTGAAACAACGTAGTATATGGCTTTGATTATATCGAATACAGAAATCATGGTATCGCCTCCCTTCCATATAAAAATGGTGGAGTGCGACCAGCCGCCACGGCTGCTTGGCATTATTATACAGCGTGTCGAAAAAAATCACAACATTTTGCATTAAGGGGTGTTTTCTTGACTTCTGTTATTGAACGGCGGGATTTATTTCGTATTTTTCAGGATGTGGAAGACAGTCGAGTTATATTTGTGGGGGCACCGGCGGGGTATGGCAAAACGCTGGCAGTGACGCGGTGGTTGGAACATACGTCCCGTGCGAGGGCTATTTTTTCTGCGGATGAGTATGACAATAGCGTGGGTGTTTTTTGCGAGCGTGTTTGCGCCGCACTTTTCACCTGCCAACCACGGAACGAAATTCTCTGCGAAATTTGTTCGCATTCGGATTTTGGCAATGCGCCCGAGAAAACCGTGCTTAAGGCAATTTCTGCATTGGCGGTTAAAAAAAAGTCTGTGATTGGGATTGACGATTTCCATTTAATCAACAGCCCCGCCGTTTTGGAGTTTATTCGTATTTTAATTAATCGTCTGCCGGAAAATTTCCAAATGGTTTTAATAAGCCGTCACAAGCTTCCGCAATGCTTTTCGGATTTGCGGCTTAAAGGGCAGATTGCCGCCATAGGCGCGGAAGAATTACGCTTTTCCCTCAGAGAAGTGAACGCACTTTGCAAAACGCAGGGCATAGGCAGAGAGCAAGCCGAAGAAATATACAAGCAAAGCCACGGCTGGGCGATTGCCGTAAGCGCGTTTCTGGATGAAAACAAAAACGACCACTTAAATGAATTTATCCAAAAAAATATCTGGGAAATTTGCGGCACGGCGGCGCAGGAATTTATGTTGCGCACGGCATTTTTGCAAGAACTTACGCCGCCATTGTGTGAAGAGGTTACGGGCAGTGATATGCTTGAAGAATTGGCGCGCCAAGGCGGGCTTATTACGCGTTTGCAAAACGGCGCGTATCGCTGGTTTCCCGTGTTTCAAGAATTTTTGCAAACCAAAGCCGCAAAACGCGGCAGTGAATTTATTACTCCCCTTTCGGAAAAAGAAGCCGCGTGGCATTTTTCCCAAGGGGATTTTTATGGTGCGGCGGCGTGTTTTATACGCACAAAAAATCATGAAGGCATAGCGCGTTGCTACAACTTACTGTCGGACTGCGAGCAAAAAGATATTTCTATTGCAAAGCTTTCGCCGATTTTAAATCATGCGGAATTTATTACCGCGGCAAAAAAGTATCCGCACTTATTATTTCTGACGGCGTATGCCGCGCTGTTTGACGGCCGCGCAGAAGACCTTACAGCAATAGCCGACGAATACTACGCACGTCATTACGAAATCTCGTGCTTGCACCCGCAATACGCGCACGAAATTCACTATGTACGACTGTTGGATTTCCGCATACCGTTCCACAAAATAATAATGGAAGCGGAAAAACCCGACGACAACATCAAGCTGTACAAGTGGTATCTAACGCTGCATATGCCCACGCTTCGCAGAGGGATTCGCGATTATTCCGAAATGGCGGTAAGCGACGAATTGTACAAGCTGTTAAACTGGAAGACCGAAAAAATAGGCTGGTTGTTCGGCGAAAGCACGGCATTGCGCAACGAAATTTTAACGGCGGGATTGTTATACGAACAAGGCCGCTTACAAGAAGCACACGCACACGCCATCAACGCAAACACAATGCCCGATATCACATCCAACCCCGAGGCAAACCGCAACAAGCGGCTTATTTTGGTGCGCATTTTGGACGCGATGGGCGAAACGGAAGAAGCCGATTCCATTTTGCAATCCGTGGCGCAAATTGTACCCGCCGACGATTACAATTTTAATGCATTTGTTGCGCGGCGCGAGTTCTCGCCGGAAAGCGCGGGCTCTTCCGAAAACATAACCGTTGCAGGCGAATGGCTTGCAAAACACAGCTACCACGCGCCGTTTTTGTGGCAACTTCACGCCGCGTTCACCACTTGCAGGGCGTATATCGTCACAGAAAAATACAACCACGCCATCCTTTTACTGCGAAAAATCTTGGAGATGGCAAAAACCTTCAATCGCCCGCTGGATATTCTTGAAGCACAAATTTTGCTTTCCATTGCATATCGCCAAACAAAAAAGGGACAGCGCGAAGCCCTCGAATATTTGGAAGAAGCCGTGCTAACCGCCCAACCATATGAATATGTACAGATGTTTGTAAACGACGGCGCGGTTCTTTCCGGAATGCTATTCAAGATTCTGAAACGCGCAGAGCAACGCGAACACAAAAGCCACATACCCTTCATAAAACTTATCCGCGCAAAAATCGAAAACAACCCAACCGACGCGCCCCTGCCCCAAAGCGAAGCCATAAAATTTACAGAAAAACAAATGGCAGTCATGTACTTGCTTTGCAATGGCAAAAGCCAGCGCGATATCGCATACCAAATGGGCATAAAAGTTTCGTCCCTCCGCTCCCACCTCGAACTCATCTACACCAAGCTGAAAGTAACCAACGCCGCCGATGCCATCACCCAAATCCACGCGAAAGAGTTGCTGGAGTAGTTCGTTGACGACGGAAACAAATCGGATATAATGAAACTATGAAGAAACTTCTGAAAAGGAGCGGAAAGAATATGCGAAAACTGATAGAAAAACCCATCTACATGACATATGAAGAAATGGAAAAAAATTTCGTAGGCAAGTGGGTACTGATAGTGAATTGCGATTATACAAAACACAGCAAGTTAGTTGGCGGCACACCTGTTGCCGTGGCAGACACAATTTTTGAAGGGCAAGAGGACGGATTTTATGATAAATTCAAAAACCCCATGTACTCACCACGCGCATATGAAGATTTTAACTATGATAACATACCGGGTATTTTTGGGTTTAACGGTTCGTTGGAAGTGGAAGGTGTAACGGTTTGGTGAATATTTTTGATGAGCAAATCAAAATGGAGTACGAGCGAACCAAAGGACAGGTTACGCTTCGTGTTCAAATTGTGTGCGAAGGAAGCACCGACGCAGACAAAATCAAATTCATTTACGATACGGGCGCGTATTTGACAGTACTAAACAAAGAAATGTACGAGTGGTTTAATTTGGACAAACTACCAAGAAAAGAAGCTACCATGGGTGGGTATGTGTCATCCACCCCCGGATATATTTTTCAAATCCCCGGTCTTGTTATCGGGCAGAGGTTGCTTTCCGGCGTGTGGGCGTTTACCCCTAAAAGCAAAGACATACGGCAAAATTTATTGGGCGATAATGTTATCGAATATTTCAGACCCTTCCAAGACAATTTGGATAATTGTTTTTACTTCGTTGACAACCCAAAACCCGACCCTTATGTAAGTAAGCAAAGTAGTTTTTCTTTAGCTTGCGACAGTGTAATGCTTATTACGGAAAGTGCGAATCTGCCCCCCTTGTAAAAAATTGGAGAGATAATTTCTCCGATTTTTTTATATTCTAAGCTACTTTTGTTAAAAAGTACCCCCCTGCGTACCCGTCACAAGGGGGCATTTACATATTATAATTGAAGAGAACGCAAAGGGGAGACGGTAGCAAGTCGTCTTTTGACTACATAAAGCGCGATGGATTTGCTTTTTCCCCTATAAAATAAAAAAAGAGAAGGAGAAAGAGCCATGTTTAAAAACTTAAAGATTGGCGGCAAGCTGGCAGTTGGGTTTGGTATTTTGGTTGTGATTATGGCAATCGTTGCAATTTACGCGGCGGTAAACGTAAACACGATTAACAACAACACCTCGCTTATGATGAGCAACCCTGTTGAGAGGTACAAGCAAATTGCGCACGTGTATGCAGAATTGCAGGATATGCGCCGCGTAATGGCAATGATGTCTTTCCGCATCAGCGACACGCAAACGTTGAGGGGTCTTATGGACAACGGAACTCAACTAATGAACACAATCGCAGGGCGTATTGAAACAAACATCACAAGCCTTAGGAACGACCCACAGATTTTACCGGAAAGAAGACAATACCTGATTGACCTGCATACAGACCTGTTAACGGGAATAAGACGTTACTATCAGGATGCAGTGGTCGCCATGTTTAATACATCGGGCGCAGGTATAGTTGGCGACGAAGACAGCCGCGCAAGGGTTGCCGCAGTTATGGATACTGCAATTGCAATCTACAGCGAAGTTGGCGTAACCGCAGACAATATCTTTGCACAAACAGAACAAACAATGGATAACCGTGCCGCAGAGATTGCCGCACTTGCAACCCAAACCACAGTTTTAACAGTTGTGCTTACAATCGTGGGTGTTGTAATTGCCATTGTTGTGGCATTCGTAATCACGATGGCCATAACAAAACCGATAAACAGCATTGTTACAACATTGGGTGACGTTGCACGCGGACGGCTTAATGTAAACATCGACAGAAATAATCTCGCCAAAGACGAAACGGGCATTCTCACAGGTGACGTGCTTAAAGTTATCGACGTTATCCGCGCCATGGTTGACGACCTCAGCAAACTTGACCACGAGTACAACACGCTGGGTGATACGGATTTCCGCATTGATGCCAGCAAATACGAAAACTCCTTCCGCGATATGATGGACGGCATCAACGATATCCCCGAGAAAAACAGCGAAGACCTTGGGCTTGTAATTAACGCATTAAGCGAAATAAGCAAAGGTAACTTCAACATCACAGTTAAAGATTTGCCCGGCAAAAAAATGGTTATTCCAAACAGTGTACGCGCAACCGTTGCAAACATCCAAAGCGTAAGCGACGGGTTGGATTCCATGATTAAAGCCGCCGCAGTTAAAGGCGAACTAAGCTACAAAATTGATGCAAGCAAATATGAAGGCGGCTGGAAAGAGCTTATGATTGGGCTAAACGACCTTGCCGCGGCTGTTGACGCACCGCTTACAGAAATCAGCAACGTAATGGGCAACCTTTCACGCGGCGATTTCTCTACAACGGTAAACGGCAACTACGCAGGTGACTTCCTCAAAATTAAAACGGCTGTAAACAATACGCTTTCATCACTGTCCACCTATATCAACGAAATCGCAGACACTCTTACAAAAGTTTCCAACGGTGACTTAACCGTTAGCATCACACGCGATTATGTAGGCAGCTTCAGCGCGATAAAATCATCCCTTAACAACATCGCAACCAGCTTGCACCGCACCATGAGCGAAATCGCTTCCGCGTCCGAGCAAGTTCTTTCAGGCTCTAAACAAATTGCCGCCAGCGCGATGGACTTGGCAAACGGTGCTACAAACCAAGCAAGTTCTGTGGAAGAACTTAACGCTTCCGTAGACCTTATTAACCAACAAACACGCCAAAACGCCGAAAGCGCAACAGAAGCAAACGAGCTTTCCCAGATGTCTACACGCAACGCGCAAGACGGTAACGAAGCAATGCAACACACCCTTGATGCGATGAACCAAATCAAGGATTCTTCAAACAACATCTCCAAAATCATCCGCACCATTCAAGATATCGCATTCCAAACAAACCTTCTTGCACTTAACGCGGCAGTTGAAGCCGCACGTGCAGGCGAACATGGCCGCGGTTTCGCAGTAGTAGCGGAAGAAGTACGAAGCCTTGCCGCTCGTTCACAAACCGCCGCAAGCGAAACGACGGAACTTATCGGCACATCCATCACCACAGTGGACTCCGGTTCCGAAATCGCACAATCTACCGCAGAAACACTGGGCACAATCGTGGAAAACGCAGACAAAGTACGCTCCATCGTCAGCTCAATTTCCACCGCGTCACAAGACCAAGCCGAAGCTATCTCTCAAGTGGTAACGGGCTTGTCTCAAATTTCTACCGTGGTGCAGGCAAACTCCGCAGTATCGGAAGAAGCCGCCGCCGCATCCGAAGAACTCAACTCTCAAGCAGAAATTTTGCAACAGCTTGTTGGATTCTTCAAACTGTAAAACAAAGCAACAACTGTATACTCACCCCGCTCACATTATCCCGTTACGCGGCATAATGTGAGTGGGGGTTTATATTGAAACGACGGGGGGTTGGGTTTATGTTCAGCAATCTGAAGCAAAGAATAATCATGCCTGTAATATTGGTTTTGGCGGGGCTTATGATTATTACCATCTTGCTTGTTTCAGACTCTACAGACAACCTTATTGCAACACTTTCGGACCAACGTATCACGGGTTTACAGCAAGCCGTACACGCGCATTTAGAAGGGCTTAGAACATACTCGCACCTTGTGGCATATTCAATAGCGACAGACGAAAGTTTTATCAGTATTTTTGAAGAAAGCGACAGACAAAAACTGTTACAGTATTTAACTATTCGCAAGCAAATTTTTGAAACAAGCGGTCTTGTTCTCACAGATAATTACGGATATGTAATTTTACGCACACGTGAACCCGACAGTTACGGTGACTATATAGGAAATTGCCCCTGCATATCATCTGCATTGCACGGCGAAAGAAAAACAACGCATACAACAACTTATACGTCCTTGATGGCAATGGCATCTGCCGCGCCTGTTCTCAACGAAAACGGCGAACAACTTGGTGTAGTTGCGGCATATTTTGATATGGCAGACCACGACTTTGTGGATGGCATTGCCGCCATTTTTAACGCAGAGGTGACGGTGTTCCACGGCGACACATCTGTTGCGGGAACAATCCGCATGACGGACGGCGAACGCACCACGGGCACACCCGCACGCGCAGATATTGTCCAAACCGTTTTAATAGAAGGCGAGCATAAGTTACTTACGCTGGATATCCTTGGCAGATATCCGCATACGGCATATTATTTCCCGCTGTTTTCCAACCCTAACGAAGCCCCCGTGGGAATGTTTTTTATCGGCTTTTCCAACGAACATACAAATACAGCAACAGAGATAATGCAAAACAGCCTGTTTGTTATCGGGATTTTGGGCGGGATTATATCCGCCGTAATCCTGTATTTTGTGCTGTCCAAAGCAACACAAAGGGCGGCAACATTGCTGAACGTATCGGAAGAATCTTTGCGGCAACGCGAGATGCTTCTCAGCACGGTAAACCAGACGGCAAAAATTCTTCTTACCGCAGATGAAAACAACGCGCTGAAAGCCATTATGGAAGGCATGGAGATAGTCGGGCATTGTGTGGATGTAGACCGTGTGCAAATTTGGCGTAACGAGGTAATTGACGGCGAACTCAGTTTTGTAATGCGTTACGAATGGCTAAGCGATATCGGAAAAGAAAAAGTTGAAGTGCCGCTGGGGCTTCATTCGCCGTACAGCAAGCACACCCGTTGGTACGATATGTTCCTGCGCAGGGAAAGCATAAACGCGCCGATATCAACGCTTCCGCCCGAAGAAGCGGCTTTCTTGGGCGAATACGAGATGGTGTCCATCGTCATTATCCCCATGTTCATAGACAAAGAAATGATAGGGTTTTTCAGCGTAGACGATTGCAGGTGCGAACGCGTTTTCTCGGAAGACGAAATGGATATGCTTTCGTCCACAGGGCTTATGCTTGCAAGTATTTTTGACAAACAAGCGCAAGCACGGTTACGCAGAGATTCCGAAACGATTGAAAAAACCAATCTGATTTTAGAATCCGCACCCATGGCAATAACCTTGTTTGACAAAAAGTTGCAACCCATAGACTGCAACAAAGCAACGATAAATCTTTTCGGCCTTACAAGCAAAGAAGAATACATTGAAACTTATTTCTCTTCCATGACCCCAACCCAGCCGGACAATATGGAAAAAAGTTCGCAAAAATGTATAATGACGCACCTTGAAAAAGCACTGGCAGACGGTTATTCATATCTGCCGGAGTTTGTAAGTAGCCGCGCAGACGGCACACTTTTTATCACAGAAAACACGTATATCCGCAGAAAATACAAAGACGGCTTTGCCGTAATCGAATACACCCGCGACATAACGGCGAAAAAAGAAGCCGAAAGCCGCGAGCGCGAAATGGAAAAAAGGCTGCACGAAAGTCAAATGATAGAGCGGCAAAAAAGCGAAAGGCAAGCGATGGAACTAACCCGCAAACTGGTAAACAACGCGCCGGTTCTTATAGAATTGTGGGAGGAAGACGGCTCTCGCATTATCGGTTGCAACGACTACTTGCTGGAGACTTTGGGCATCACTGACGAAAATGAATATGCAGACAACTGGGACAAATACAACGCGCCCCTTCAAGCGGACGGCACACCCGCCGCCGAATACAGCAAAAAGTATATTCAGTTTGCCGCAAAACACGGGGAAGCAAAATGCGAATGGCGTTTCCTTCTACCAAACGGCGAAGAACTGCCCGTGGAATGCACCTGCATAAAAATTGAACACGATAACAAATCCATGATAATCGCATACAGCATAGACTTGCGCCCGCTTAAAAACGCCGTTGCGGCAGAGGAAAGCAACAAAGCAAAAACGCGCTTCCTTGCCCGCATGAGCCACGAGATACGCACGCCGATATCTGCCGTGCTTGGCATCTCCGAAATTCAACTGCGCAAGCAAGAACTGCCGCCCCAAATAGAAGAAGCTTTCTTCAAAATATACGACTCTTCCAAAACGCTTCTTAAAATCGTAAATGATATTTTGGATTTCTCCAAAATTGAATCGGGCAAAATGCCAATCCTGAACAAGGAGTACGAAATTGCGCGCCTTATAAGCGATATGTCGCATTTGCATTTGGTTTACGCAGACAACAAGGACGTTCAGTTTATGCTTAACGTGGACGAAAACCTGCCCGAAATGCTTTTCGGAGACGCCTTGCGCATACGGCAAATTGTTACAAATTTGCTTACCAACGCCTTCAAGTACACAGAGCGCGGTTTTGTAACCATGTCTATAGGCCACGAAAACAAAAGCGAAACCTCTTTAATGCTGGTTATCTCCATCCAAGATTCGGGCATAGGCATGACCGACAGCCAAATTGCAGAACTCAAGGGTGAATACATCCGCTTCCACGAAAATGAAAAACCATTCGTGGGCGGCACGGGCTTGGGCATTCCCATTGTCTACAGCTTGGTGGAAATGATGGGCGCGGAATTTGACCTAACCTCCAACGCGGGCAAAGGCACCCATGCCGTTATCCGCATCCCGCAACAGATATCAAGCACCGAAATTTTGGGCAAAGACCTTGCCGCAAGCTTGCAGAATTTTGAATCAAAAACGTGGTCTGTAGCCAAAGACCTCGCCTTCGTGCCAACACAACTGCCCCACGGCAAAGTCCTTGTGGTAGACGATGTTGACACAAACCTTTATGTTGCCGAAGCCATGCTGGAATCCTTCGGGCTTACCGTTGAACTGTGCGAAAGTGCCGCCGAGGCACTTGAAAAAATAGAGCAAGGCAACGCCTACGATATCATTTTTATGGACCACATGATGCCCGTAATGGACGGCATTGAAGCCACAAAAATCCTGCGCGGCATGGACTACACCAAACCCATAGTCGCCCTCACCGCCAACGCCGTAAAAGGCCAAGCCGAAATGTTTACAGAAAACGGTTTCGACAGCTTCATCGCAAAACCAATCGACATTCAGTTGCTAAATTCTACGCTACTGCGATTTATTGAGGAGAAGTAAGTTCTCGGGGGTTAAGTTCTCGGGGCTCTGCCCCGAACCCCGCAAACTTTTTGAAAAAAGTTTGAACAAAAACTTTAAATTTGGACTGGCGGTAAACAATGCCGCAATACAAAAACCGCGCGAATGCGCGGTTTTTAGTTAGGGGTCAAGGGGACATTTGTCCCCTTGCGGGGGTTCGGGGGCGGAATCCCCGAGAACTTTTTTAATTTGCAACCAATACATTATTGCTGACGGTTAGGGTGTTGGGGAAGCCCATGGTTGGGCGTACCCACGCCTCGTTGCGAAGGCTGTGCAGATGGCCTGTGCCGTCTGTGCCTACTGCAACGCCCCACGGGCTCACGCCGCTTATTTGGTTGCCGGGGCAACGTGTCCACCATGTTCTGGGAATGCCATCGTCACAACGGGCTATTCGTCTTGCGGATGCGGTATTGGCAACGGCAAGACTTGGGTTTGTGCCGTGCCCGAATGGGAAATATGCAAACCTGATGGTATTGTTCCATTGTTGCCAAGTTGTACCCGCGCCCGGCAACCAGTGCAGTACCGACAGTGAATTTGGAAACGCGTGACCTGCGGCAGTGTGGTTGGAATTTTCCGTACCCCACGGTACGCCAACTTCTGCGGCGTGGGGTATCCATACGCGGTGGCTTGCGGTTGTGACAAACATTCGCAACGCAACATCACCTATGCCCAAGCTTTGATTACCCACCGCGCCCAGCGTGTGAAATACGCCGCAGTCGATTACGGGTATGCTTTTGTTTATCACTTGGCTTCGGATGTCTGCGTCCAGACTGTTAAAGTACGCGCCGTTAAGCCATGCGCGGACGCTTGATTGCGAAAATACATTTCTAAGATTTTGCGCATTACCCATCAGCATGGGATTAAGTACATTTTGCCGCATTAAAATGGTGGAGTTAGTCCAGCTTGCGTATGCGGTTATGGGCTGATTATTATTTGCGAAAGCGTTATCACGCGGCCTAAGCGGACGGTTGAAGTTGCCGTTCCCCAAAAGCCCCGCAGGTCGCCCTTGTTGCACCACGATAAACGGCGCGGGCACGCCGTTCTCCCGCAGATACACGATTGAGCCGATGGGCAACGTCCCAAGTACAAACTCAGCGGTTGGTAGCGGTGGGATATTAAGCGGGTCGCAACCGTCACAGCCGTCGTCGGGGCAAAGCATATCAGTCTGCCCCACCAGTAACTGCCCAAGGCGCGTCAGGCTTGCCGTGCTTACATATCCGTCACAGCCTGCGTCTGCAATCCATCGCCATTGCTCCGTTTGCGTAAAGTGGTTTGGGTCATGGTCAAAGTGACCTGCCAAGTATCTTGCGATAACAGTCGCGTCCATGCTTGTCAAACGTCCGTCGCCATCGGCATCGCCCCTAATCGGAGTTGCATAAACCGCCGCGCCGCTCAAAAGCGTAATCAAAAAAAGCATCGCAAAGATTTTTTTCATATTGCCCCTACTCTACGCTAAGTTCTCGGGGACTCTGTCCCCGAAGCCCCGCGAACTTAATCCTACTCCATTAACGTGTTAATCAATTGCCGTGTTTGATATCCGCAAGCGGGCGGGAATGTGGGATTAATTTGAAGGGTTTTTCCTGTTTTGGCGTTTAGAATTGTGCCGGAGATTTCGCCCAGTGCGGGCGCGGGCAGGATTACATGGGCGAAATGCGCAACCTTTGTTGCAAGGGCAGAGGTGTATGCCGCTTGAATGGTTAGGAATTCCAGCGCGGTTTCTGCAAGGGCGGCGGGCAGTTCGTCGCCGAAGGAGATAAGGCCTTTAATTTTGACGTCTTTCAGCATTTGCAAATAGGTTTCGTTTTCGGTGCTTATGCCCAACTTTTTAAGGGCTTGCGTGTTGCAGTGGGTTTTTTGTTCGTCGGAGGTGTTTGTTAATGTGAAAATGTGCGGCGTTCCAATGTACGCGGCGTATTTTTTTATTGCGTCAAGGTCTTCCGTGGTGTAGCGCGGGGATACGGATATGCCCACGCTTTCCGCGCCGTATTGGGCTTTCAGCACGTTAATACCTTCGTGTATGGCTTTTGCCGCTTCTTGCAAGGTTGCGCGGCGAAGAAGGCCGTCTTTTTTCACAAGCGGCGTGAAAAGTTTTTCGCCAAGTTGCAGGAAGCCGAAGCGTCCTTTTTCGCAGAGGGTTTTGCCTTCGGCGGGAAGAAGCCGCAGAATTTGCCCCGCCTTGGACGCAAGCGTTACGGCGCAACCGTTGCCACACATGGTACAGGTGGAATGCGTCATGTCTTCGCGGATTACAAGCTGTTTGGGTAGTGGGCTGTTTTCCGTAAGCGCGCCTACGGGGCAACGTGCAACGCAATTGCCGCAAAGGGCGCACTCGTCGCGGTTTTGCAGTGGTTGCCCGAACGCCGCCGCTATCGTTGTATCGAAGCCGCGATTGGTGGCACTCAGCACCTCGCCCGCTTTGCCGCCGCTTTTTTCGTTTACCGAATTGCAGACGCTTACGCAAAGCCCGCACAGCACACATTTGTTCATGTCGCGGCGGAAATTGAAATTGCTTATGTCAATTTTATGCTTGGGTTTTTTATGAAATTCTTTTGGAAATTTATTTGCATCCGCGCCGTACATATTGGCAAGCGGGATTAATTTACATTCAAAATAGTCTGCACAGCCGCACGACAAACATCGTTGCGCTTCCTCTGCCGCTTCCTGCGGGGTGAAGCCTAATTGCACCGCGCTGAAGTCGGGGCGGTCGCCCTCGTACATCGTATGCGCCGCAGGGTTCTGACGCGGAGACTTTGGCATTTCCGCAAAGTCTTCGGCGGTTTTTTCGTCGCAGACAAGAACGGGGGGTAGCTGCTCGGAGATGGGAGGTAAGACCGTGGGGGCGTTGCCCCCACCTCCCCCACAAGGGGCAAGCCCCTTGACCCCAAATGTTGCTTGCGAGGGGGAAGCACCTGCAAGGGACAGGTTCACGACTTCTGCGACGGCGCGGCCGTGGCCGATAGCGTCTATGGCGTAGCTGCTTTTGCCTGTGGCGTCGCCGATTGCGAATACGTTTGGCAGATTGGTGCGGAAGGTTGGGTCAACGGAGAGATTCTCAAGAGGATTAAGTCCCTCCATTGTTACGTCTTGGCCTATTGCGGCGATTATTGTGTCTGCGGGGATAAATTCTTCGCCGCCCTCAACGGGAACGGGACGGCGGCGGCCGCTTTCGTCGGGTTCGCCGAGGGTCATTTTTTGTAATTTTATTCCTGTTGCGCGGCCGTTTTCGGAAGTGATTTCCAGCGGCGCGGTTAGGAAATTGAATTGTACGCCTTCGGCTAGGGCTTCTTCCACTTCAATTTTTTCGGCAGGCATTTCGTCACGGGTGCGGCGGTAGGAAACGATTGCCTCTGCACCAAGGCGAATGGCGGTTCGTGCCGCGTCCATGGCTGTGTTGCTTCCGCCGATTACTACCACGCGCTTGCCTATTTGCGGCGGATTGTTTTCCGCGACTGCTTTTAGGAAGTCTATTCCGCCAAGGACTCCTTGTGCGTCTTCGCCCTCGCACCAAATGGGCTTGCTGACTCCCGCGCCCGTGGCAATGATTACCGCGTCATAGCGGGTTTGCAAAAACTGCATAGTAATATCGCGCCCAAGCCCCATGTTGTTGAAAAAATGGATGCCCATTTTCGGCAGAATTTCTATTTCTTCATCCAAGACCAATTTTGGCAAACGGTATTCGGGAATGCCGTAGCGAAGAAGCCCGCCCATTTTCGGCATAGCTTCAAAAACGGAGGTGTTATGCCCCGCCTTGCGCAAGAAAAACGCCGCAGTAAGCCCCGCAGGCCCGCCGCCGACAACGGCAACGGCTTTGCCCGTTGCGGGCGCAACTTGCGGAATATACTTGTTGGGGTTGTCCAGTTCTATATCGGCGGCAAAACGCTTCAATGCCGCGATATTAACAGGCTCGTCCGCAATTGCGCGGCGACATTTTGTTTCACAGGGGCGCGGGCAAATTCGCGCAACAGACGCGGGAAACGGGTGCGCGTCCTTCATCAATTCCACTGCATCGGGAAATTTTCCCGCCGCAATAAGCGAGATAAAACCTTGGCAATCGCTTTGCGCGGGGCAAGCTATTTTGCACGGCGCAATGCAATCGCCCGTGTGCGCCGAAAGCGTAAGCTCTAACAAATTTTTACGCGCCGCTAAAATTTGAGGGGTGGATGTTAAAACTTCCATGCCGTCACGCACAGCGGTGGCGCAAGCCCGCACAAGCCGCCCGTTGCCGTCCGCTTCCACCACGCAAATTCCGCAAGCACCCGTAGGCGCAAGCCCTTCGCCAAAACACAGGCTTGGAATAAAAATTCCGTTCTCCTTCGCCGCCGCTAAAATCGTTTGCCCTGCAATCGCCGTACATTCTGTTCCGTCTATTTTAATTTTCATAAACAACCTCCAAGAAAAAATCCTAGAGAAAATGTAACACAAATTTTTTTTCATTTCAAACAGTAAGCCGTAACATTTTTCAGTTAGCCGCATAAATTACAAACAGAACAATGGCGTTCTAACTCGGAGCGTCCTTTTTTTGTGGGGTGAGAATATGTGCGGCATAGCGGGAACGGTAAGTTATGAACCATTGCATGAAGATATTTCGCAGAGGATACAGCTGGCGTTAAACAGACGCGGGCCTGACCAAAACGGCATTTACACAAGCCAAAACGTAACGCTTATACACACAAGGCTAAGTGTGGTTGACCCTGAAAACGGCAGACAACCTATGGTTTTTGCGCAGGGCGAAAACGAATACGCGCTTGTGTACAACGGCGAGCTTTACAATACGGAAGATTTGCGGCGAGAGCTTTTGCAAAAAGGGCATAGTTTCCGCAGTCATTCCGATACGGAGGTTTTGCTTCATGCGTACTTGGAATGGAAGGAAGATTGCGTTCACCATCTAAACGGAATTTTCGCGTTTGCGGTGTGGGAGAAACGCAATCGCAAATTGTTTATCGCCCGCGACAGGCTTGGCGTAAAACCGTTTTTTTATTCCGCGATGGGCGGCGAGTTTCATTTTGCATCGGAAATCAAAGGGCTTCTTGCAAACCCAAAAATAAAGGCGCGGATTGATATAAATTCCATTGCGGAAATAATTTTAATAGGGCCGGGGCGAACACCCTGTTGCGGAGTTTTTGACGGAATTGACGAACTCGCACCCGGTTTTTGCGGCGTTTTTGAAAGCGAAAATTTGAAGCTTCACCAATATTGGAAACCCGAGGATAAACCCCACACGGATAATTTTTCGCAAACGGTGGAAAAAGTTTGCGGGCTTGTGACGGATTCCATTGCTCGGCAGCTTGTTTCAGACGTGCCGCTTGGGACGTTTTTGTCGGGCGGGTTGGATTCAAGCATAATTTCTGCCGTGGCGAATGATTCTTTCCGCAAGCAAGGCACGGAGCTTCACACATTTTCTGTGTATTACAAGGACAACGCCCGGTTTTTTAAGCAAACGAAATTTCAGCCTGATTCGGACGATATTTTTATAGACAAGATGAATAAATTTATGGGCGCGAAACATCACCGCATTGAAATTGACACGACAGATTTAGTCAACGCCCTTGAGCCTGCGGTAGACGCACGCGACCTGCCCGGTATGGCAGATATTGACGCATCGTTGCTGTTGTTTTGCAAGGAAGTAAAAAACCATGTTACAGTCGCGCTTTCGGGCGAGTGTGCCGATGAAATTTTTGGCGGCTATCCATGGTATCGCGACGAGGAAATTCTAATGCACGACGGATTTCCGTGGATGAAAAACTCCCGCGAATATTTCCTTCGCCCCGAAATATCGGAGCAAATTAACGCAACAAACTATGTGCGGCAACGCTATGAAAATACCCTTCGCAATTCACAAATTCTACCTAACCTAACGCCCCACGAACGCCGCATGAAAGAGATGGTAAATCTAAACTTGCAGTGGTTTATGCAAACCCTTTTAGACCGCAAAGACCGCATGAGTATGTACAGCGGGTTGGAGGTGCGCGTGCCGTTTTGCGATTACCGAATTGTGGAATATTTGTACACCGTTCCGTGGGAAATGAAGGATTACAAAGGGCGCGAAAAAGGGCTTTTGCGCGAAGCCGTCCGCAAGCTTCTTCCCGACGACGTACTTTGGCGCAAAAAAAGCCCCTATCCTAAAACGCATAACCCCGCGTATCTTGCGGCGGTATCCGAAAAACTGCGCGAAGTAACCGCGAACCCCAACGCGCCCCTTTTGCAATTTGTGCGAAAGGACGCGCTGGAAAATTTGTTGCGCGATACAAATCCCGTTCCGTGGTACGGCCAGCTAATGACAACGCCGCAAACAATCGCGTATTTTTTGCAGGTAAACTACTGGCTTACGAAGCAAAAATATTTTTAAAAAATCGCTTGACAAATATTTTTTTCTGTGAAATACTTTAGCACAACGAGAGCAAAGACGCTTCAGGGGTTTTCCCCCCGAGGCGTTTTTTGTATTTTTCGGACAAATTCAAAAAAAGGAGTGTGTCAACATGAGTGGATTAAACGCAGTTTTGGCAAGGAATACAAATAATGCGGCGGCGGGGTTCGGGCCGGGTTCGCAAACGGTAGCGTTTTCGCATTACAACAATTTTTCGGCGCAGTTGCCAATCGACCCAAAGACGGGGCAGTTGGTGCAGGGCGGAATAAAAGCACAGGCAAAACAGTGTTTCGAGAACATCAAAACCGTTCTGGAAAGCATAGACCACTGCATGACAGATGTAATTCGCCTTACCGTGTTTGTGGCAAACATCGCTGATGTTGACGCGGTAGACGAAGTTTTTAAAACGTACTACACAACGTACTTACCCGCACGAACAAACCTTGCGGCAGACGCAATTCCAATGGACGCGCTGGTGCAAATTGAAGCACTTGTATCAAACGGCGTGGGCAGTATTCCAAATGAGCCGCAAGCGGGCGACCTTATCAAGCTGACCAACAACACGCCCAACGCGCCGATTTGCCCCATGTCTACGCAAACGGTGGCGTTTTCGCACTACAATAATATTACGGCGCAACTTCCCATCAATCCGAAAACGGGATTTATTGTGCCGGGCGGCGTGAAAGAACAAACGGCGCAGTGTCTGAAAAACATCAAGGCAATTTTGGAAAGCATTGACGTTCCCATTGATGATATTGTCAAGTTGACTGTTTTCTTAAAAAATCTTTCGGATATTGACGCGGTAAACGAGGTGTATAAAACATTCTTCCCCGACTCGGGGATTGCGCGGGCGGTTGGATATTTTCCCGCAAGAACGGTTGTTTCGGTAAAAGATTTGCCGATGTACGCGCTGGTGCAAGTTGAAGCCGTTGTGTCCCACGGCGATGGTACTCCGCCGCAACTTGTGGAAGACCGCCACGGTATCATAATCGAGGCGAACAACACAAAAGATGCGCCGATTTGGCCGCTTTCCACACAAACGGTAGCATTTTCGCACTACAATAATATTTCCGCCCAGCTTCCCATAGACGAATACGGCAAGGCCGTACACGGAAGCGTGAAGGAACAAACCGCACAATGCTTGAATAATATCAAAGCGATTATAGAAAGCGTTGACCACAAGTTGGAAGATATCGTTAAAGTGAATATCTTTTTGAAAAATCTTTCGGACATTGACGCAGTGAACGCGGTTTACGAAAAATTCTTCCCGGGCGGAACACCTGCCCGCAGGGTTGTTGGTGTTTCGGAACTGCCCATGGGCGCGTTAATCCAAATTGACGCAATCGCGGGCAACGCGGAGGGAACGCCTCCGATGGTGTAATAGAAGTTCGCGGGGACTCCGTCCCCGCACCACAAAATTTTAGCACAATGGTGTGCGTCTCGGTTATTCGGGCGCACACCAATTTTTTTTAGGAGGGTTATTTATGGAAATCAGCATTGGTGTACTTGGCGTTGTAGCAGGTATCTTGGTTGCGGTTATATTAATCGCAAAAAAAGTTTCGCCTTCGGTGGCACTTTTTACGGGTTCTATTGTTGGTGCGTTGGTGGGGGGGCTTACTTTGCACCAGTCGTTTAACAATGTTTTGTTGCCCGGAACGCAAGCGTTGATGGGCGTTACGTCCCGAATTATCGCGGGCGCGGTGCTTGCGGGCGTACTTGTAGAATCGGGCGCGGCAGAAACTATTGCGCGTACCATTGTAAAAAAGTTGGGCGAAAAGCGTTCTATTCTCGCGCTTGCCGTTGCGTGTATGGCAATGGTTGCCGTTGGTGTTTTCAATACCGTAAGTATTATCATGCTGTCGCCCATCGCGCTTTCCGTGGCAAAGAAGGCTAATTTTTCAAAGGCGGCGGCACTGTTGGCACTTTCGGGCGGTTCTAAGGCGGGCAATATCATGTCGCCAAACCCAAACACGGTAGCGGCAACGGATACGCTTAACAGCGCGACCGCAAGACTTTTGGCGGAAACGTATTACGGGTTTGAACCCGGCACGACGGAATTTACGGCAAAAGTTTCCGAATTATTGGGAACAGCGGGCTTTGCTGTAGAGCGCGGCGTAACACTAAGCGCGGTTATGATGGCGGGAATACCCGGCGCGATTGTAACGGTTATTGCAACAGCAATTATCGCGGGAATGTGGCGGAAAAAAGGTTCATATGTTACCGATGCGGACGATATTAAGGACGATGCCGGTGAAGGATTGCCTTCGTTTTTGCGGGCGGCATCGGGGCCGTTTATTGCCATCGCGCTTCTTATGGTGGGAACGATCGGGCATATGCTTGACATTGAAGTATTGCGAAATTTCCAAATAGACGCATTCTTCGCGCTTCCCATTGCGGCTTTGTGCGGCGCGATAATTATGGGCAAGGGCAAGCAATTTATCGCGTTTGCCAACGCGGGCGTAACGGGCATGATGCCGATTTGTATGTTGCTTATCGGTGCGGGCGCACTTGGCGCGGTTGTGAGCAACTCTACCATCCCCGCCATTGTTACGGAGGCAATAGCCGCGTCACCGCTTCCCAGCGTTCTTCTCGCGCCGCTTGCAGGTGCGCTGATGTCTTCCACTGCGGGCTCTTGGGTTACGGGCGTAATTCTTGCGGCGCAATCCTTTGGCGACAGCATTTTGGCATTCGGCGTGAGCGGTGTAGCCGCCGCCACAATGATTCAATCAGGCGCAGGCTTTGTAGACGTTATGCCACACGGTAACATTTTCCTTGGCAGTATGAAAAGCTGTAACCTTACCGTTAAAGAACGCCTTGCAATTTTTCCCGTGGAAGCGTTTATCGGGCTGTTTCTTGTAATTTCCGTTACCCTTGTTCATGGATTCATTTTGGCATAGTATAGACGAAAGGAGGACTGCACATGGATTGGTACGAACTTCGCGACAGGTTGTCGGCATTGCCGGCACTGGAACACAAAATGGAACAACTCTTAGGGCAAATTTGGGAAGCAAAAGGCGGCGTGGACGCGCTTCTTAAAAAATACGAACAGGAGCGCATTAACACGCAACGAATAAAAAAAGAGTCGTTTTCCACCACCCTTCTAAAATTGACGGGCAGATACGAAGACAGGCTTGAAAAAGAACAGCGCGATGAAATTGCCGCCAAACTGGAATACGACCAAGCCGTAAACAATTTGTCGTATCTGCGCGGTGAACAGCAAGAACTTGGCGAACGCATTGCCGCACTGAAACAGGATGAAGAAACTTTCCAAGCAGAGCTTTCAAAACGCAGAAAAACTCTTTCGGCAAATGCCGCATCGGAATTTGCCGCTCTTTCCAAAGAGCATGACGAAATCATAATCCGCATGACAGAGGTAAAAGAAACCCTTGTAACCGCCTCCCGCGTACACACAAGCGCGCAAAAAGCAATGAAGTGTATGCAAAACGTAAACAGTTGGGCAAGCGTAGACACTGCGCAAACCAAGGGCAGCGGCATGATTTCGCACATTGCAAAATACGACCATTTGGACACGGCAGAAGAAAACGTAAACACTCTAAAATCACAGCTTGCCGTACTGAAAACAGAACTTGCTCGTATTCGCGACTTTAACCCGCCGGAACTTGCAAGCATAAAAAACATCAGCGGCAAAAACATCGTAGACTTCCTTCCAAGCCCCGCCGAAATAAAGGCAATCATCGAAGATGTGGATAAACTACAACCCGCCCTCGAACTGGAACTGCACGAACTAAACAAAGCACTCGAACAAAACCGCCGCCGTGAGGAGGAAATTGTGTTAAAATAAGGGGCTGTTGCAAAATTAAGACCGCGGGGTTTCACCCCACACCCCGGAAACTTTTGAAAAAGTTTCATCAAAACTTTAACTAAAAAATCCGCGTACGCGGATTTTTTGTGTTGTGCGATGCAGTTCACCGCTAGCCCAAATTTAAAGTTTTTGTTCAAACTTTTTTCAAAAAGTTTGCGGGGTTCGGGGCAGAGCCCCGAGAACTCAATTTTGCAACAGCCCCTTATTTTTTTTATTCGTCATAGACCTTCAAAAGCACGGCAAGCCATTTGTTATCGTAGGCATCGGGGGAAATGCTCGCGCTTTCCGCAACAAGCAATGGCGTTGGCGTAAGCAGATTTCCTACGGGTTCGGTGACGGCGGCGACTCCTGCGGCGGGTACTTTCGTTGGTTCAAGTGTCTTGTTATCCGCATAGAAAACGGCATAGTCCAACTCGCCCTCGGATTTCGCAAGAATCATCGCGGTAAAAACGTCACTGCCCACATTAAGCATTACGCGAATCATTCCGATGATAATTTCCACACCCGCAAACAGCGGCACAATTTCCATTGGCAAGCCCAGTTCCTGTACAACAATGATTAGCGAAACAATGCCCGAACCCGGAACAACAGCGTTCGCGGCAGAAGCAAGTGTAACAAACAACACAATGTAAACGATATCGCCCGCGCTGAAAGTTATGCCATACATTTGCGCAACGGTAAGTGCCGCAAGTGCCATTTGCAGTGCCGCACCAGTGCTGTTTACCGTAAGCCCCAGCGGGAAAACAAGCCCTGTAAGCCGCTTGCTTACACCTATTTTTTTCTCTGTGTCCTGCATTGCAACGGGCATTGTAACGGCGGATGATGCCGTGGCAAGCCCAACAAGAACAATTCGGCTAATGTTTTTTGCAAGCTGAACGGGTTTTACGCGGCAGTATGCGCAGTTGAAAAAGAACCATGCCACAAACATAACAACGGTTGCGCCCGCGTACACAAGAAGGAAACGCGCAAGGGGAATAATTACTTCCGTTCCCATTCCGCCAATGGTGGTTGCAAGAAGCGAGAAAACACCAATGGGCGCGATTATCATAACCTTGGAAACCATTTTAACGATTACTTTGTTGAAGACACCCAGCTGTTCAATCATGGTATAGTCTTTTCGTTTTTCCGAAACAAGAGCCAGCGCAATCCCGAAAAACACACCAAAAATTAAAATCTGCATGATATTTGTTGTGGCAAGCGCGTTGACTATATTTGTAGGTACAAAGTTTACAAGAGTGTCTGCAAAACCTTGGCCTGCGGCATCCACTTGCATATCAAAACCTGTGTCGCCGCCGATGTTCGCCAAGTCTCCGATATACACGCCGTAGCCCGGGCGGAATATGAGACCAACTGCCGCGCCCCACGCTCCGCCCATCAAAGACGTTATACCAAAGATGAAAAACATTTTACCGCCGAGTTTACCAAACTCTTTCGGTTTGATACTGCCGATTGCTTCAATTACGTGCCCCAGAACAAGCACAACAATACCCATTCTAAGAAGCCGCAAAAATATTTCGCCTATCGGTTGCAACGGCATTACATACTCTCCCAAGAACGCACCTGCAATAACGCCCAGCACTGCCGCAATTAAAACTTGGGTTGCCATGCCTAATTTTTTCATTCTTCTCACCCTTACATAGAAAGTTTGCTAAAGCGATTTAAGCAACGCAGGCAATTCCGACATATCGCTTATTACATGGTCTGCGCCCGCTTGTTTGTATGCGCGTGTTGCAATTGCAAGCAAGTCCGTCATTTCGGATGCAGAGGTGCTGTTTACTTCGTCCTCGCTTAACCCGAGAAGGCTTGAGCCTTTCAGCACCCCGACGCAAATGCATCCCGCGTTTACGCCTTCATCCATGTCTGCAATGGTGTCGCCGATTTTTACGACTTTGCGAATATCGCCCACACCAAGTTTTTGAAGATTGTGCCAAATCATATACGGGTTTGGCCGCCCGCTGCCAACATCCTCGGGGCAGATAAGGCAGTCGGGCGAATACCCTTTTGCTTTTGCAGCGGGGACAACAACGTCCATCATCTTTGCGGTGTAGCCCGTGGTAGAGCCGATTTTTATGCCCATTTTGCGGATTTCCGCAACCGCGTCCAAAACGCCCGGGAGGGGGTCTGTGTAGTCGTTCAGCGTGGCGAACAGGTTTGGCTCAAATTTGCCGTAAATGGAATTTATATCGTTGTCGGTTGGCGGCGCGCCGTGTACTTCCAGCCACATCTTTGCAAGCCTTTCTCCCTCCAGCATTTTTGCTGCGTGGGCGCGTTTTTCCATACCCATTGGTGCGCGGGTTTCGTACATGGTTGGGAAAATTCCGTGCGCTTCAAACGCTTTTATAAAAGCATTTACGGGGGCAAAACATCCATAGTCTACGGTTGTGCCCGCCCAGTCCAAGATAATCGCGTTAATTTTCATGAACTGCCTCCTTTTTTCTTAGTAGACCTGTCCGGAAACTCCGCAACGCCGCCTTGGCGGTGAAATTTCTGCCACTCTGCATCGACTGCTCCTAACGCACGCTCCACGTGCGCGTCGTCGCTGTCTCCTTGATTGGCAAAAATTCCCCTCGCCAATTCAGCATTTCGGAGTTCCCGGACAGGTCTAGTCTTATTTACACGCTGTAAAGCAATTCGCCGTAACTTGGCAGCGGCCAGTGTTTTTTTGCAACAATGGTTTCCAGTTCGTCTGCCACTATGCGAAGTTCCGTCATTGCGGCGAAAACCGTTTCGCGGAAATATTTTGCCTGCGTTATAATTTCTTCGTCTTGGTTATTGCGTTTTAACAAGGCATCTTCAAGACGTTCGGTTTTCGTCCAAAGGCAATCGGAGAGTTTTGTTATTTTCGCAAGAAGTGCCGTTTCCATTTTGGATGAAAGTTCGCCAAAATCTTTCTTGCGCGTAAGCAATTTAAGCAACTCGTTTTGATACGCAACGCAGGCGGGGATAAGAAGGTTTTTTGACATTTCCGCCATCGTAAGGGCTTCTATGTTGATGGTTTTGCAATAACCTTCCGTGAGAATTTCGTAGCGGGAATGAATTTCCGTTTCCGTGAAAACACCGTGGGACGTAAACAGCGATACGCTTTTTTTGGAAACAAATTCAGGCAGTGCGTCCACTACGGTTTTCAGGTTGGACAAGCCGCGTTTTTTTGCTTCGTCTACCCAGTCGTCGGAGTAGTTGTTTCCATTAAATATGATGCGCTTGTGCGCTTCAATTGTTTCTTTCACAAGAACAGCCAACGCGCTGTAGAAATTTTCGTTTGCTTCCAATTTGTCTGCGAATACGCGCAAGGTTTCTGCAACGGCTGTGTTAAGCACAATGTTCGGGCCCGAAATGGAAAACGTAGAGCCCAGCATTCTAAATTCAAATTTGTTACCCGTGAACGCAAACGGAGATGTTCGGTTGCGGTCGGTTGCGTCTTTGGGAAAGTGCGGCAAAACCGAAACGCCGATTTCCATAGGCTTGTTTGATGCCGCGCTGTATGCCGCGTTTTTTTCGATAGCTTCCAAAATTGCCGTAAGCTCGTCGCCAAGGAAAATGGAAATGATTGCGGGTGGTGCTTCGTTCGCGCCAAGGCGGTGGTCGTTGCCCGCGCTTCCTGCGGAAATGCGCAGTAGGTTTTGATAATCGTCTACCGCTTTTACTACGGCAACAAGGAACAAAATAAATTGCGCGTTTTCGTATGGGGTTTCGCCCGGTTCAAGCAAGTTCACGCCCGTGTCTGTGCTGATAGACCAGTTGTTGTGCTTGCCGCTTCCGTTTACGCCCGCGAAGGGTTTTTCGTGAAGCAAGCAAGCGAGATTGTGTTTGTCTGCGATTTTTTTCATTAGCTCCATCGTGAGCTGGTTGTGGTCTGTGGCTATGTTTGTTGTGCTGAAAATGGGTGCCATTTCGTGTTGTGCGGGTGCGACTTCGTTGTGTTTCGTTTTTGCCAAAATGCCCAACTTCCACAGTTCTTCGTCAAGTTCCGCCATGAATGCGGCAACACGCGGCTTGATGTTTCCAAAGTAATGGTCTTCCATCTCCTGCCCTTTGGGAGGACACGCGCCAAAAAGCGTTCTGCCCGTGTAGATAAGGTCGGGGCGTTTTGCAAAAAGTTCCTTATCTATAAGGAAATATTCCTGCTCGGGGCCCACGGTTGTTGCAACGCGTTTTGCCGTGTCGTTCCCAAATAATTTCAGAATACGCATTGCCTGTTTGTTAATCGCTTCCATGGAGCGCAGTAGCGGCGTTTTTTTGTCTAACGCCTCGCCGCTGTAAGAGCAAAATGCTGTGGGGATGCATAGCGTACCGTCTTTGATAAATGCGTAGGATGTGATATCCCAAACGGTGTAACCCCGCGCCTCGAAGGTACAGCGCAAGCCGCCCGACGGAAAACTTGATGCATCGGGTTCGCCGCGCACAAGCTCCTTGCCTGAAAATTCCATGATGATTTTTCCGTCTTTGGTGGGCGAAATGAAACTGTCATGTTTTTCCGCCGTTTGCCCTGTCATCGGCTGAAACCAGTGCGTGAAATGTGTCGCACCTTTTTCTACCGCCCATTCCTTCATTGCGTTTGCAACAGCGTTTGCAATGTCCAATTCAAGGTGCGTGCCAAGCCGCATCGTTGTGCGCAGTGCCTTGTACACTTCTTTCGACAGGCGTTCCTGCATAACCGTCTCGTTAAAAACCATACTGCCAAACATTTCCGGGATACGTTTCATTTCCATCACCTCATAAATTTTTTTTGTATAAAAAATGCCACGGAATAAAATCCGCGGCACCATTGCCGAAAATTATTAGACCTGTCCTGCAACCGGACGTTGCCGAATTTGCGCGGCAAAATTTTGCAATACAAGGAGGTAGCGACGACGCGAACGTGGAGCGTTCGCTAGGAGCAACCGACGCAGAATTGCGGAATTTTGACCGCAAAGGCGGCTGCGTCCGGTTGCAGGACAGGTCTATTACACTGCAAGAAATAAAAAATACCGAAAACGCACTTGCGTCCTCGGCACCATTGCCTTGCTGATGTAGTTATTGTTTCACAACGCGTTTTATTTGTCAATAGCAAATTTGAAATTTCTTTGAATTTTTTTTCCGCAACAAACAACCTGTGAAAATAAATTTGAGCGTAAGCCCCACATATAGTATAATTTCCACCGATATATAAATGGGGGATAAGATGATAAAAAATTTACCGAAAGCGTTTAAAGCGGCGTTTCCGCATACTATTCCTGTTTTGACGGGTTTTATCTTTTTGGGCATAGCCTACGGCATTCTAATGAGCGGGCGCGGCTTTGGCTGGTATTGGATTTTACTTACCAGCGTGGTTGTGTTTGCGGGGGCGTTGCAGTTTGTTGGCATCAGTTTGCTTACGTCGGTATTTGACCCGCTGTATGCGTTTTTGATTGCCATTTCTGTGAATGCGCGGCATCTGTTCTACGGCATTTCCATGCTGGAAAAATTCAGCGGAACGGGCAAAATAAAGCCGTACCTGATTTTTGGAATGTGTGACGAAACATTTTCCATCCTATGCTCAACAGAACCGCCCGAAAATGTGGACAAGCGTGCATTTATGTTTGCCGTAACCGCGTTGCACCAAAGCTACTGGGTTGTGGGCGGCGTAATCGGCGGACTAATCGGCCCGCTGTTGACCTTCGACACATACGGCATAGACTTCGTAATGACCGCATTTTTCGTCGTCATATTCATAAACAAGTGGCGCGCAAGCAAAAACCATGCGCCCGCACTAATCGGGCTTGGGGCGGCAACGGCGGGGGTGCTGGTTTTCGGCGCGGATAACTTCATCATACCCGCAATGATTTTGATTATCGTTTGCTTGACCGTATTCCGCAAGCAACTTGCGAAAGGAGAAGAGTAATGCCTACCATAACGCAAGCCCTTATACTCATAGCGATTTTGTCGCTGGGCACGGCAATAACGCGCTTTTTGCCCTTCGTCTTTTTTCCCAATGCGGAATCTGCCCCGCCATATGTACATTACTTGGGCAAAATGCTGCCCACCGCCGCAATCAGCTTGCTGGTTGTGTATTGCTTCCGCGAAATAGAATTAACCGCCGCACCGCATGGTCTGCCCGAAGTCATTGCCATCGCCGCAGTTGCCGCTTTGCATATCTGGAAAAAGAACACGCTCCTGTCCATCGCGGCAGGAACGGTGGTTTATATGGGGCTTGTGCAGTTTGTGTTTTAGGCATTACCTCGTGCATAAAAAAAACCCGTGCAATTAAACCGCACGGGTTACTTTTTTGGAGCGAAGGCAACGGGTACAAACTTTTGCTTTACGAACCGTGCCGTTTTTTTCTACCACTTGAACCTTCTTGATATTGGAACGCCACATTTTATTGGCGCGGCGGGAAACTTGTGAGCGGGTGATGCTTATTCTGTGCCCTGTTTGAATCCCTTTGTCGCAAACTTCACATTTTGCCATGATGTACCTCCGAAAATTTATTCACAAGGTATTATAGCAAAATTGTGACAAGTGTCAACGTTAATTTCCAAAACCCAAAACAGGCGGCGCATCAAGGCTAAGATACGTGTCGGGAACCGCACCGCTGATAATTGTATCCACAAGGGAAACGTGGCGCGTTACAAACACCTCGGAAGACTGCACGGGGTTGCTCATATGTAGAAAATGCAATACTCACGGCAAACCCGCTTGTTAGCTTGTATTATAGCGGCTTGCGCGGGCTTGTACAAGCCTTTTTGCAAGGACAAGCGCGGCGGGGGCTTGTCCTGCCCGCTTCATTGGTTACGATTTATTATGCGGCTATGGCAAGCGTGAGAAAGGTAACTTTATAAAATGCGCTGTAAGCCTTGAACGGCTCAATTGGAAGCTGTACGCACGTTTAATGTTCACAAAATTGCGGCTTGCGCCGCTAATACTCCCCAATATTAAAGCACACGCGCCGCAAGGCGCGTGTGCAAAGATAAAAAGCCCGCTATTACATGAGGGGCTAAGGCATTTTTGAGGCAGTCAACTGCGAGTATACGGCGGCTTTCAGCCGCCTACTCACAGATTAACGTGCCTCTTGAAATGCCTTGAACGCCCCAAAGTTGCCCTAACCGCTATTGCATGAGGGGCTAAGGCATTTTTTTCTTGCGGAGCTTTCATTGGAGGGCTGTCAAAGTCCGCGCCTGCGGCGCGTACTTCGCCATTCCAACTCCAACCCCCCGCAAATTCAAAAAAAGCCTTGACCGCCCCCAAGTTGCCCTAACTGGAAGCATATCAAAAATTTTTGTCGTACAATTCCCGCACAGGGAATAAGAATAAACACAACAAAAATTCTCACCAACTCAAAATATGGTAGACGAAAAAGGGACTAAATAATAATATATTAATAGTCCTTTTTTCGTGTACCATATTTTAACAAAATGCCACATATAATATACCCTACTTCGCAAGGGGAAGGGGAAATATTTATGCAAGCGGAAAACAAAACGCAAGCCCCATACACGATAAGCTATAACGGAAAAACATACATTCACATACCCGAAACTACAAATTTTTATAACGCGAATAACCCGCAAGAAAAACCATTAGGATTATACACGCTTCTAAAAAAGCTATCGCCGCAAACGTACCGTGCAATGAAATTAAAATACACCTTGCCGCAAGAATTAACACTAATCGGCGCGGCTTCGCGTATGCGCGTAGTCCGCGCCGTGCAACTCCATTACATAACGCCGCCGATAACGGATTACATCACAGAAATAATAACGCCCGCTTTGCAATATCTCACAGATACCGCCGAAAATGCGCGTAAAATACAAACGCAATACAACGCCGCACGTTGGGCGGTTAGGTGCTTATGCGGCGAAAATATTGAAGGTTGCGAAATTGATAACCTTGCCGCCGCTTTGTTTAATTATTGTGGCATTGCCCCCGATTATGAAAAACATAAAATGCAAGGTACATCAATACACCGCATAACGCCCGCTTCGGAAGATATAACCATTGAAATAGGAAACCCGCACACGTTACAAGCCCGCTTTAATGCGGGAATTTCCGAAATAGATACTTTGATAAACTGCGATATTTCAAACCAAAAAGCGACAAACCCCGCTTTGTACCAAAAAGCCGCAATGCGTATATTTTACACGTACAAAAACTGGTTTTTATCCGTATCGGAAAAATATCATGTAGCGGTACGCGCCGCATACTGGAATTATATCGCGGAAAAATTAGACGTTTTACAAACGGCGCAACGCCCCGAAATACCCGAAATTATCGAACCCGAAAATATGTTACCGCCGCAAAAAATTTACCTCCCCTACGCCGATTTTATTAAAACGGAAATATCTCCCGCGCAACTGAAACAAAGGCAAGCAAACGCATATAACGCGCTTCACAAGGCAAGTTTACGCAAGGCAAAACGCTTGCCGCTTGATAAAAATTTCTTTACCGCTAAACAACTTAAAGAGGTTGGCTTGGAAGGAACAAGTTTGCAATCTACATTAAAACCCGAATATGATATATTGCGGTTTATCAGTAGGGGAAAGTACGAATTTTCCCCCGCTTTTTGGGAAAAAGTACAGCAATAGCAACAACAAAAAAGAACGCAAGCGGGGGAATGTTGCCCCACTTGCGTTCTTTTTGCGTTATCGGCTTGCGCCGCTATTCGTCTTTGTCGTTTTCTTCGTCCAGTTCCCCAAAAACTAGCTTGTATTGAATAAAATCGTTTACAGCTTCCCAAGTGTTATCCATTGCCGCCGCCCCCTTTTTTTACAATAGTCGCGCTCTCGCTAAAAAATCACTTGCAAAACGTATAAACTCACTATCCTGCACAAGCCCCATAAAAGCCGCTTGCGTTTGGGCTTGCAAGCGGCTTTGTTTATGGTTAAAATTCATTGAAAATAATTTCATCAATTACAATTGCACCTAGTTTTTTTTCGCCGCTTGGCGCGGCTCGGTGTATCACAACTTTTTTGATAAACTTGTGTATGAATTGTTGCCGCTGTGCGTTGTCTAATACCGTCCAGTTTTCGCGGAAACTGGCTATAATATCGGAAGCGGTATACACAACTTCTTTTGCCGTTTGCGCGGTTTGCAAAAGGGCTTGACGCGCTTCCAATTCTACGCGCCGCTCGTTGCCTACCTTTACCATGCCTTGATACGTGGTAAAGTCTATGGAGTTTGACATAAACAATGTCATTACTTCCGTGGTTTTCTGTTCTATCTGTTTAATTTCGGCAACAATGGCGGCAATATCCGCGCTGTGGTTTACTTGGGGGCTTTCCGCTTCGGTTTTCCCATGCGCGGCAAAATCCTCTATGTTGCTAATGTATTGCTCAAAAGCGTATTCCATTTTGGGGTGAGATATTGAACGCGCTGTGCAACATCTTGGCTTTACGCCCATACATAAATATGCGGGGTATGCCGCTCCCCGTTCTCCTTCGCCGTCACTTTTCTTTTTTCGGTAATTCCAACTGGTTGTGTACTTTTCGCCGCATATTTGACAGTACAATACACCGCAAAAGTATACGCCGCTTGTGGGGTGCTTGGTGGGTGAAATTTTCGCCGTTTTGGTTATGCGTTCCTGTACGTGGTAATATGTTGCCGTGTCTATTATTGCTTCGTGATGTCCTTCCGCTTCAAAGTATCGTGTGCTATCTCTCACGGCGTACCGTACTTTTCCTACATGGTTAGGATTTGTCAGCACTTCCCGCACGGCGTTAATGCTCCATTTTTTACCCCGCTTTGTTGGTATGTTTTCAGCGTTTAGCATGATGGATATTTGCGAAAAATTTTTGCTTTCCTGCAAATACAAGTCAAATATGCGCCGCACCGTTACCGCTTCCGCTTCGTTTACTTCCTGTATTCTGTTGCCGCTTTCCCTGTTGTAACCAAATGTAGCTACACATGAATTTAAGGCATACCCCTCTTTTGCTTTGCGTTCTATGCCTAAACGTACCCGCTCCGCTAGGTTTTCGCGTTCAAATTCTGCGAAAATTCCCACGATTTTTAGAAACATACGCCCTGTTGCGCTTGACGTATCAATGCTTTCTTGCAAGGAATTAAACGCGCAGCGGTTGACGTTGAATATTTCCACCAATTCAATTAGGTTCTTTGTTGAACGTGTCAAGCGGTCTATTTTGTAAACAAGTACATTCTTCACTTTGCCGCTTGTAACGTCTGCAATTAGCTGTTTTATTGCGGGTCTGCCGTCAATGTCTTTGCCGCTTATTCCTTCATCTGCGTACACGCTGTAAATGTTCCAGTCTTTTAGCGTGGCGTATGCGCGTAACTTTTCTTCTTGCGCCCTTATACTGAAACCTTCCCGCGCTTGTTCGTCTGTGGAAACCCTTACATAAACCGCTGTGTTAATCATTTTACCCGCTCCGATTCTCTGTTAGAATCAAGCGGAATTTGCGCCTTGTCTGCGTGTATTTTCGGTATGGACGTTTTTAGAAAAAACTTTATCATTTCGTGTTGTAAATTTTGGGGGAGTATGATTTTTTCTTTTGCAGGTGCTTCTTGCTGTTCCATTTTGCTACACCTCATACGCAATGGCTATGAATAAATATATGAGAGTAACGCCCGAAAATGCCCGTGGGACAAGGCTTTTCGCGTGTATTGTTTTTCCTGCGTATGAGATTTATTATGCGCACAACGCTTTCCACCGTAAGCCATACGGAAAAAGCAAACTTGATTTAAGGATAACAAGGGCAGGGCTTGTAAAACGGCATAAATACGCCATTTTATAGCCGTTACCCAACAAACGAAAGCCCTCGGAATTACGCCGGGGGCTTTCGTTTGCTTTTAAGAATATGCCCGTTGATTAGTCCAAGCCGCTGATTATAGCTTTGACTACATTAATAATCATATCCTGTTCCTTTTCGCTTCTGTTTTTAACGAGGCGTACCCACAGTTGGCGCAAATATTCATCCTCATTTTCGATATAGTCCGAGAGCAAATAATCCACGGTCACACCGAGCCTATTGCTGATGGCAATAAGTGCCTCCAGTGAGATGCCGCTTTCACCTCTTTCCACTTGACCAATATGCGGATACGAAACATTTACATCTTCTGCCAATTGTTCTTGCGTTAAATCCAGTTTTCTACGCTCTTCGCGTATTCTTTTACCCAACAATGAATAATCCACAGGGGTATCACCTCCCCTATCAATTTTAAGGGGAAGAGGCTGTAGATATAATCCAGCTTTTCAAGTATAATAATGTTCTCACCATTATAATGTATGCCTATACAATATTTATGATTGACACCAACTGTAGCGCGTGTTATAATTGAGGGTGATATAAAACTTGTTGCAAAGATTGGAGCAGGGTCAAGGGTGTAGATTTTGAGCGTGAATTTTCCGAGAAATGCGCTGGCTGTTGGCGGCTTGATTGTTTTCATTTGCCTTCTGATTTTATTTTTCAGAGGAAGCCATGTGGGGTCGATGGATGGAACGTGGGTCAGTATATGTGGGATACCACCGTTATAAGGAAACTTCGTTTTCAAAAAAATTATCGGGCAATTGCCCAATGAAACGGAAGTAAAAGTCAATTCTTTGTTGCCTTGTTTTGCCTCTACCTTCGGGTTGGTATGCTACAACTTTTTCAAAAATATTAGATACCATTTCCCGGTTCAGTTCAGTTGCATCTGTGTACTCTGCTATCATTGCCGCAAATTTACGAGCATTTTCTTCTCGGTTTCTGACTTCTCGCATTTGCTTTTCGAGAGCCTCTATTTTACCAGCTACATCTTTTTGTTCCGATTGGTAGCCGCTGTAAAGGTCTGCAAATGTGTTGTCGTCAATTTTACCATGTGCGTTCTGCTCGAAAACACGTTTGGTTAGCATTTTTATTTCCACATCACGCTTTTTAAGTTTTGCCAGCATTTTCTGCTCAGTGTCATCGCCTTCGACTGTATTGAGCAAATTCTCCACAAAGCGGTCTACATCCAATGTTGCCTCAACTGCATATCGAATGAGTGCCAATGCCATTTTTTCCAGTTCGTCAAAGCGTGTTGAATGCGTGGTACACGGTCTGTTGATACCAGTTCGTGTATATTTGCGATATGCGCCACAGCTATAGTATACTGTACCTGCGGCATTCGCAAGAATGGTCATCCGTTTGCCGCAATCGCTACAAAATAGATAGCCACCGAAGTAATTATCGACATTGCGACTATTCCTTCGCCGCTTTACTTTGACAATCGGTTGCACACGGTCAAACATATCTTGGCTTATTATAGCCTCATGCGTGTTTTCCACGGTTATCCATTCTTCCTGTGGAATTTGGATAATTTTTTTGTTTTTGAAGGATTTAACCGTTTGGCGATTGCACACCAAATGCCCTAAATATGCAGGATTCCGTAAAATTCCCGGAATGGTTGATGCCCTCCAATCCCAAGGATAACTTGGGTCGTACCTTGAAGCATATCGTCCATGACGTTCGTATTCCAGCGCAGTTGGTGTCAAAATTTTATCTTTGGCAAACTGGGCGCATATTTGATATGTTCCCATGCCATCCAAGCACATTTGGAAAATTCGCTTAACTATTGGTGCAGTTTCTTCGTCAACGATAATCCGCCTGCTATTATTTGGGTCTTTGATGTACCCGTAAGGCGTTTTCCCGGCGCAAAACTCTCCGTTTAGTGCTATTGTACGTCGGGCAGAGCGCACTTTTTTCGATATGTCACGCGCATAATATTCGTTTACGACAGACATAAAAGGCATTACTGCATTGCCACCAACATCACCCAACGCTGTATCAATGGCATCATTTACCGCTATGAATCTCACATCTGCATCGGGAAATACGAGTTCTGTGTAGTAGGCTACTAACGCATTATTTCTACCCAAACGAGAAAGGTCTTTACACAAAACAATGCCAATTTTGCCTTCCTCAATGTCCGTAATCATGCGCTTGAAACCATTTCTTTCAAATGTAGTGCCGGAGATTCCGTCATCGATATACTCATCGTATACAGAAAAACCTCGCTCTTTTGCATATCTTAGAAGCATACTGCGCTGTGTTCCGATGCTATTGCTCTCGGAATCATTACCATCATCACGACTTAAGCGGCAGTAAATTGCCGCAGAATTAATCCGCTGTTTGTTATTCACAAGATAAACCCCTTTCTTAAACAGCGGTAAAAAAGGCTTATTTGCCAGTCTAGCATACCGCTTGTTCGGCTACAAAGCAAGTCAAAAACGCTGGACATCACTGCGTTTTCAGCTTGTTTAAGAACCTGTCTTTGAGGATTTCTTCCAGCGGTGTTTTGCCAAAATGCACATTCAAATGATAGAGTGTGTTACCCACACGCAATTGACCGGATTGTGGTTTATCTTCAATATGTACTATATTTTCTTCTTGCTTGGTGTAAGATGGTTTTTTATCCAACATAAAAAAACGCCTCACATATACTCGATTATTAAGCATATGCAAGGCTGATTGTCCGAGTTGCTAATTTATTCCATTGGCTTATATGTAGGGGCTATTTAACAGCATAGCAGCTTCTTCCAAATCCTGTGCAAATAACTGCCAACCTCGCTTTCCTTCTATCCGAAAGTATATGCCATCCTTGGAGATTTTGTAGCACTTATCCCCAAACCGCTGGCGCAGAAGCCCTTTTACTTCCTTGCGCGTGGGTTCTCGGAAGCATATAACCTTATACCGCTCAGAGCCAAACGTGAGCCAATAATCAAGCATCACCGACTTGGATACCCTATGCGCTTTAATGCCGCCAAAAAAGGCACATATTTCGGCTGTACTTTCAAATACACCTACGCAAGCCTCACCATCGCGCATATTATAAACGCCATACCAATGTCCGCAAGCCATGCCACCAACCCCTTCGTTTTCGGTGACACATTAATCCCTCAAACTCAGAATTAATGCAAGCGTACAAAACATGGGTTTAGCTATATAAAAACATCCGCTGGGGATGGATTCCATGCTACCAGCGGATGCGTAATTATATTTATTTTTTACGAAAGGAACAACAAAAACTCCCCAAAAACACATCAAATTAAATGTTATTTTTGGGATGGCTTCGCAACTTGCACAGTTGAAAACATAAGTTCCATCTCTTGCATAATTGCTAATGGGTCAAGTCCTTTTTCTTTAAGTTTGGTGAATTTGTTTGATATTTCAACATCTCTTTCCGCTTTGCCTTCGGCAACAGCATCTCCCCAAATTTCATCCTTTACACGTTCCCTAAGTGTCAACACCTTAACCACATCCTTGCTTTCTTTAAATTTCTTAAAGCTGGCGTTGAATGCATCTGCTATTTTTTTCACAACCTCATTTTGCGGGTCGGGATTTATACCCAAAAGAAATGAGGCAAGTTCCCCCACAGGAGTATTTCCCTGTGCCAACTTCGTCAAGCTAACATACATTATCCCGGAGTTTTCGGGATGGTCTTTGCCCGTTACTTCGTCTTTCAAAATATAGCGAGTGAATGTTTCTCCATGCAGAAGTTCTTTCACATCCTCCGCTAATAGCCATATCTGATTGGCAACCATTCCTTTGCCATGACCTATGCCCAGCCCAAAATACTCTACTGAGCGAGTTTTAATAGGTACTGTAGGGTTTGCCTTGTTTTGGAATTCAACATAGGTAGTAGAAACGTCAAGTTCCAACATTCTTATGTCTTGGTCACGGGTAGTAACATCTCCATCTTCATTTGCCAAATAGTGCTTAAATTGTGTCCTTACTTCTATTTCACCTTCGATGAGATATAGCCTCGCATCGGGCATCACTTGTTTGAATGCCTCAATCAGAAGGTTCACTGCCATTCGCAAGGCTTCCCAATGCTCCATCATCTCAAACGTAAAGTTCAAGAACACATCGTTCATCGGGAAAATAGCCATATCCTTGCTTTCTAGCTTTATGATGCCAAGCGGCTTACCTTTTTTAGATGCCACAGTTTACCTTCTTCCAGTTGAACAGAGTTTCCTTCCCCACAATAATACCATAGGTTGGACGCTCTCTCAATATGCCGAAGGAAAAAATATGCGCTGTGTAGACAGACTATACATAATGTAGAAACACGTTCAGACCTTCCAATTCTTATGAAGCCTCAACAGCATATTTACAGTATTCCACACTTGCTGGCTTGCCGGAACGCTGTCGGAGAAGAATCCCCCGGTTGACCCATCGCGGCTTTCATAAAAATGGGAACTTAACATTATCACTGCCTGTTCCGTAGTCGCTGGCATTTTATTCTCCGCATATGAGCCTTCGGGTACACTTTGGAAGGTTTCTGCGTAGCTGGTTGCCGCTGTGATAAATTGCGTTATAATGACATCGTCTGCATCATGGGTAATGATGAGATTTGCCTTAACTTTTTGCAGAAGGCTATCCATTATGCATCTGCGCCCATTTGCAACACTTGAACCGCCTCCGGCAGAATTAATTTGCCATCCACACGCTGGGTTGCCAAATAACCAACCTGCCCTGTAGTTGCATATAACTCATTCAACCTTTGGAACATCCGTGCTTGCCTATCGGCTATCCAATAAAACGAATAATCACCAAACGCCAGCACCTTTGCATCGGCTTCGATTGCCGGAACATATGACGATGTATATATCGGTCTGCCGATAATCATATCGGGAGTGCCTTCTTTCACAGAGGGTTGCCAAATATACTGCCCATCTGCACTTTTAACCTTGCGGAGCATTTTTACAGTAGAATCGTTGGCTATAAAACTCGCTCTTGCTCGATATGGTGTCTTTAATGAATAGTAGAGGTCAATTACATCATCGTGAGTGATAATGGTTGCACTGTCGGCAGTCTTGCCAACTTGCCCACCGCCTGTGTCTGCGAAAATGCCTGTGGGCTTTTTATTTCCGTCACCAACAAAGAACGCTTCTTCTTCCTTTGCCCCAATACGCCGCGCAAATTCACGCGCAATATAAGCCTCCAGCGGAAATGCACTGTCTTTTAATAATTCAACGGAAACTTTAATCATCGTAGCTACTTTGTATGCGTACAGGATGACTTGCCCAAATGTGTTGTCACTTTCGGGGATTTGTTCCCCTTCTTCTACCCAAGCGGCAGTGCCTTTGGTAGCCACAACAGGAATCTGTTTCTCCCCACTGGATGTATGAACAATATTAGCCAACTTACGAAAAACATTCTCTGCTTCCAATGCTTCAATAAGCTGACGATTAAATTCATCCGGCACAAGGAAGCCGCCCTCTGTATCAACACCAACTTTCAGTGCATTGCTGATTTCCTTGCCCCTAAATGCATTCCAAAATGCGGCATTATATTCCGCAGATGCATGACCCGTTTTGGGTTTTGGTGAACCGGGCATGGATGTAATAGGTATTGCAGTGATTGCAGAAATTTCATTCTCAATTTCACGCGCACGTTCGAGCCTTTCGATTTCCTTACCCATGTTCACAACATCATTTTCCATTTTGTCATATGTAGCCGCATTCTCAGCAGAAAGCCGCCCATCAGTTCCCCTGTTGGAATCCAAGAATGCCTTTGCCGCTTCCCATGTTTTTGCACGTTTTTCGCGCAGTGTTAAAATGTCACTCATGCCAGTGCCTCCGTTCAGATTTTGGTACGCCTCGGCACTAAGCACTTGATAAAACGAATTTAACGGTTTGAACGTCATACGCTTTTGTTGCACATTTAATTTTATGTGCTTCTTTAATTCGGGAAATTGGTTGACCATATTTTCGGCAACATCAAAAACGATACTTGCCTGTTGCCTATCTGTAGCACATCCATATATTTCCGCTCCGTACTCCATATCCATACAAGTGAGCAACAGCGCAATCGCGGCGGCAAGTTCGGACTTCCCATTCTTTTTGGGCAGGGCAACAAACGCTTTGCGAAACTGGCGGCACTCGTCATATTTACGAACGATGCCAAATTATATTTTATTTCACATGGGATACGTTGATGATTATGCTTGGTGTTTTATGTTTTGATTGATAACTTCCCCATATATGTTGGAATTTTCCCGGCGGATGCTATCCATTCTTTTGTAACAAAAGCCAGCAAATCTCCAAATACCGAGTTGAACTCCCCATTGTTTATAGAAATAAGTGCGACACCGTGGCGTTCTGCTTCGTCTGCAAATGCCCAAAGCGGATATGAACCTCGAGCAATGCGAGAAAAATCTTTGACAATTATTGCACCAATATTGCCGTTTGCCATGCCCTGCCGAATTTCATTCAAACTCGGTCTGTCATCAATACGCAAACCGCTGAAGCCATTGTCCACATATACCGATATATTATTGTAGCCATTTTCTGTGGCATATTGCAGAAGTATAGCTTTTTGGTTTGCAATGGCGATGTCGCACATTTTAGCAGTACGGCAGTATAAGACGGTTTCTTTATCACTCATCGCCATCACCACCACTTTTGCGATTAAGTTCTTGGAACAGCTTATCCATTTCCTTCTGCTCGAAGCCTGTCAGTTCAAAACCCATGCCGCTGTCATCCAGTTCGGTGAAAACCTTTGCCAGCTTCTCCAAATCCCACTCGCCGGAAATTTTATTAAGTGCGACATTTAACGCTTTTTCTCGCGTTTCGTTCATGTCCACAACAACGCATTCAATTTCCGTATATCCAAGTTGCACCAACACTTTGAGCCGCTGGTGACCGCCAACAATAAGCCCTGTGCGTTTGTTCCAGATGATGGGTTCTACATAGCCAAACTCCTCAACAGAACGCAAAAGTTTCTCATATTCCGTATCACCGGGTTTAAGGTCAAGGCGCGGATTATATTTCGCCGGATTCAGCTTGCTGATTGGCAGTTTCTGAATGTCCATAGAGTTCATAAGGCGGTTCTCCCTTCGGTTTTTTGCGTTGGCGTTTTGCCGCCATTGAGAAAATCATATCTTCTTCGAGATTTTTAATATTCAGCTTTTCGCTGTTTCGGGAAATTATGTCCCAAATGGGAGTCCATGTTGCAAGAACATTTTTTTGCATTTTGAGCATGGCTTCGGTAAAGCTGGTTATATAAAATTCATCGGATTCATTTTTTCTGCCTGTTTTCTGCCCAACGGTAGCCATATATGACAAGATTCCTTAAATTTATGGATACAAGGGGTGAATTGGCAAACGTACCCGGTGGCAATAACAAATAATGTCGGCTCTATGGTCACGCTTCCATTTGCGAACTTTGCACATCTTACCACGGCAAATGTTGTTTTTGCACCTCAAAAAACAGTATTTTTTGACCCTATGGGTGGGCTTGCTGTTTATATTGGGGATTGGTCAAATACCAGAACTGCCCAATGGCATATTGATAACCAAGTGGATGTGGTGGCGCGGAAGGTTACGCCTTCCATTGCTTCCCGTGTAACTGCTTCTTTGCCGGAAGGCATCATAATCGAAGGCGATATTGGTGCGATGTTGAAACTCCCATATTCTGCGTTTGGCGGCACAGAAGATGATACTTTCATGCCCGGAGGCACTTTGCTTTTTGACGAAGCCGGGAGTGTTGCGCTGTATATTGGTGACGGGCAAACGCCTCGCACTCCGAAATGGCACGTTGATACAGAATCGGATATTGTGGTGCAGATTAAGGCTTTGGCGAGTGCTGGTGTTACAGACCATGCACAGCTTGATAATCTTGAGTATGCCAACAGCGGTCACACAGGCTTTGCATCACAGGCTGGATTGGAAGCCGAATCCCAAGCGCGGCATGAGGAGATTACAACGGCAATCAACACAGAAGCCGAGGATAGGCAAACCGAAGATAAACGGCTGAATGATGAGATTATCGAAACCAACCGTGTGCTGTCGGGCAAAGTTACCCAAACGCTCCAGAGCATAAAATTGAACAAGGCTATAAATGGTGAAACGGCTGTTGGGAAGGAAACATTATCACAGGATATTCCGCTGATTGCAGGGGGTAGCTGGGTAAATGATGCAGATGGCACACTTGCCATTTATGCCGGGGATTTGAATCCAAACACAGCAATTTTCCGCACAAAAACTACTGTAGGCACAGGCACGGAAGCGACAGACCATGCAGGGCTTTCCAATCTTGATTATAATAATAGTGGACATACAGGATTTGCAAGTGCGGAGGATATGGAAGCTGTTACTGTCAAACTTGATGGCACGGCAAAAATAATGGAATTGGACGTTACTACCACTCACGCACCTCCTGCTTTGCCGAGAACAAACGGCTGGCGCATTGGTGCTACAGGGCAGGGGCAAACGTGGTGGTTTAGCGAATTGATGGATTTCATGCAAACGGGTAAAGAGATAACGCCATTTCCAACGGATGATACCTTTTTCAGCATACTGGAAATTGGTGTGCAATCGCTTATGACAATGATTGGTGACACATTCCAATTAAAGACGGAAAACAAAGACCTTGTGGGTGCTGTTAATGAATTGAATGACCGCATCCCAATGCCGCCATCAAGTGGGAATTTTACTTTGACTGCTGTGGATGGGGTGCTTCAGTGGGAAGAAATGTAACGGCTTGTATTAGTTTGTGAAATCGCACATATAGACAACCAGCCCTTGAATAGACTGGCTTTGAGGTGATTGTCTATGCAAGAGGAACATAAACCCATCCGCTCACAAACATCCGAGATGAAATTTGGAAATACTACATATGTTGTTACGACAACCTTTAATGAACACGCACGGGAAACGGTGGAACAGAAATTACTTCAGCTTGTTTCTGACCGCATTTCCAACGAGATAAACTCCCCGAAAACCCTGCAAACAAGCGGGCAAATGGCAGAATCATTGACTTGAATCGTCCCCCCACTTACGGTAACGTGGAAGCTATAAATTAGGAAGGGAGGACGATAAAATGGCTATAAAAAAGGCTGTGCAAGCCGACAAAATTGACGCGCTTTATTGTAGGTTATCTGTGGAAGAACGCGCCGATGGGGATAGTCTTTCCATCGCAAACCAAAAAACAATATTGTCGCGGTATGCGAAAGAAAAGGGCTTCAACAATCCGCAATTTTATGTGGATTTATATAGCTCGTTCTTGATACAATGTGGATAAGTCATGTGTTTTATTGAACGCGCCATATGTTACCATATAATGGGATTTTGCTATCATTTACTGAATAGTGGAATCTCATTTTCACTTGTAAAACCGCTTAAAATTCATATCCACCTTTTTTATGCAAAGTAAAAATTTGCATCCACTTTGTCCGATTAATAAAGAATCGTTAAAATGTTATAGCTACACTTACTCTCCTGCGGCGTTTTCATTTCTTTTCAGCCAATCCAATAATTTAACAGGGTCATCTAAAATTTCCGCCGGAATTTCTTCCGCATTTATTCGGCTTATGTTCAATTCGATTAATTCTTCCTCATCTTCAAAATCATCATAATATGATTCATCGAGTTCAAATAAGTCTTCTGCGTCCATACTTTCAATTTCTAACTCCAAAGCAAGTAAATCAAGTTCAAAATCTTTGCTCTCAATATTGTCCGTTTGATAGTCCTTTGAGATTAATATGTCGATATAGTCATCTCCATATTTCCGGCTGTTTTCGTTCATTCGTTCAGTTACATAGTCCTTCCAAGCAGGGCGGTCATTTTCATCAAGCAAATACCATTCTGCATGGTACAAATCTTTCGACAAAGGCCAAACATAATACGAACGTGCTGTCATGTAGAGAAAATCGTCAAACATTTCACTCCCGCTTTTCAATGACAGATTTCCGATATCTGCTCTGAGAACTACGTCAAACAAGTCTGATTCGCCAAACCAATCGGAAAAATATATAGGATTAATGTTAGATTTTTTTGCAAAAGAAAGCATACATTTATTGTTATTGCGAAATAAAACAACTAAGAAATCTGATGTGCCTTTAGCGAATGCGCTCAATACAGTATGCGCAATTACTGTCCGATCACTCTTTGGTGTATTCAACGAAACAGCGTAATATCTTATTGATGATAGTGTCGTTTTGTCGAATATTTTACTGTCCAATGTAAACAAGTGTGACAGCGAATCTATACATAAAAATGCAAAACGTTCATGCCTGTCAAAAAATGCTGTAAAGTTTAGCTCGCTGTAAATACATGTTAAGATATCCTCGGCTGTGATTAGAGGTTTTGTTTCTGCTGTGTGTCCGACGGTACGGAAAAACTCCAATGCTTCCATTGGAAAATCAACGCCGGAAAGCAGACCGCTTCCGTCATACATAATGGAGTCATCCATAAAATCACCATCTCGCATCCAATGAAACTTAACCCATCAACTGCGCCAATTTTTCTTCATAAGGTATTCCTTGCAATTCATCTTTGAAATCCTTCATCAACATAAAGACACGTTCCAAATAATCGTCGGGAGTCGTACACCCCTCAGAAAATTTTTCATACAGGACTTCAATGCCACCAAGCACATAAGAATGAAATAAATTCATGTTTGCGGCAATTTTTTCACTTTTACTTTCGTCAGCATCATCGCGAAAGGCACGATCTATCCTCTCTTCGAGTGTCACACTCGTAGTTTGTTCCAAAAGCATGACTAGCCGATATAGAAGCATACAATCACTTCGTGATGTATTGAATGCACTCGCAGGAATTTGTGCCTCCTCTGTCGATGAATCTTTCTCTGCTGTTCGGTTATAAAGCAGTCCAAATATTGCGCCATTCAGATATACGTCTAAATATCGTTCGAAAATGCCGTAGCTTCCAAAAACACCACCTTTATCTCGGCTTTGGAAATCTCTAGACAAAAAGCGCGTGTACAGTGCGTGTTTCCCTGTGATGTCATAGGATTTATCAAACATAACTTGGCTCCCCTTTCAAAACAGTATGCTGTTCGCTAAGTTTATTTAACGAGTAAAGTGCGCCAACCTTGTCTCGCATAACCTGCTCTGCATATCGCCAATCTTTTTGCATTACAAACATTATTACTTGTTCCGCAATTTCTGGAAGAACCCTTGATATATTGCTGGTATGAGTCTCGTCAGCATTGGAGAAAGGTGCATCCATGACAAGCGGGTAAGGTTCTGAAGATAAATCGATTTCATTTTCGCCACTTTGGGTAACAATGCGATTTTTCGCCAAAGCAACAAGCCCAGCAATAAATGCAAAATTCTTCACACGATTAAGACCTTCGGATTCGCCGGATGCGATTTCCTGATCTGCCACTGTCGCAAGCAGGGTAACTTGATATTTAGAGTCAAGCGAAACTCGCCTCCGCCCGTGATACATTCTCTCAAATATCATATTCACTTGCCCCTCAAGTTCCTCGCGAATAAAAGTTTCTTTTTCCCTATAAGTTTCCGTCAGCCAATTCAATATTTCTTCAGCATAACGAATATAGGTCATCGTTGTTCTGTTTTTGCCGGAAACATCAATTAGGCCGTCATATAGTTTTTGGAAACGCTCGATGTCGCTTTTTTTAGATTCATCTTCACGAATCAATCTATCGCGCTTTGCATGAAAATCGCGCAATCGAGCCTTAACATCTAGCAGTTCTTGCTCGTATTTAGCCATTTTTTCTTTGCCTTGGATTTTTTCGCTTGACTCGACAAGTTCATCGTTCCATTCTTGAATACGAAGGCGCGATCTGAAAATATCCTCAAAGCGGGATTTAATACCAGAAAATGTTTTTTCTGCATTTCGGCTGTAAGCGTTTAATGAATTTTTGAAATTCCCAACTGTATTTCCGATTTTTTCGGGAGGGACAAATGCCAATTCTTCCTTCAATTTTTCTAAAGCGGTACTTCCCTCAGACAAATCAGTGCCACAAACACATGTACCCCTTTTAATAATGTCCAAGAGAGTAATTCGTGTTAAATCCACGATTCCTTTATCGTCAAGGTCAAGCTCGCTTATAAGATCCAATGCTTGTTTAACCAACGGTTGGGCATAAAATCCCAAAGACCCAGAGTTGAAATCATCAATGTACGATTTTGTTTGATTTGCCTGTGCCTTTTCTTCGTGTATAATCCGCCTTTCAAGTTCCTCTTTTTTCTTCTGAAGTGCGGCAGTAGTTTGATTATCACGAAGAATAACTTCCAATTGTTCTTTGCGGTTGTCGTAATGCTTGATTTCTGAGTCTACCTGCTCAAGCTGTTGCATGATAACTTCCCTGCGAGATTGCGCATCCTGTATGCGCTCAAGTAGTTCCTTTGCTTTTTTATCTCCCTCGGTATCAATTGCATCATAAAACTGTCCTATTACCGACCGCTTGACTTGTCGTCCCCCCAAATGACGCATCGCATTATCCAAAACGGTAAGCCCTAACAAACCTTTTACCGATTCAGTTAAGTCTTTTCGCGTACTAATGTTTCCGACACGCTCTGTGTCGAAAAAGAAGTAAGTAGAAAGATCCTGTGGCAGTATATTATCCACTACGCTTTTTAGCACATTCTCTGAATCCTTTATCGGTTGCACTTGACCATCTTTTTCCCGATAAGAAATCTTCATAAATGCACGCAGTCCCCTTGCAACGCCACCGCTCTTATCGAATTTTTGTGTGCGTGTTAGGATATACTCTGTGCCATCATGAATCAAAGTAATTTCGACTTCGACATCAGCAGATGTACCATCAGGCATGGAAGCCGCAATGTCATAATTCAACAAATCGTTAGCGTTTGGCAAAAGTACGCTCCCATAAAAACACCAATTGAAAGCCTGAAGCAAAGTTGTTTTTCCAAAGGTATTATCGCCAAGGATAATCGTTACATTTTTTTCTTTGTCACAGGCGAAGGATACCTTTGTTTCGCCCTTATACTGACGAAAGTTGGTCATTCGCAACGTTTTTAACAGCATTACAAGCCCTCCTCAATATGCTTTCTTCACTTCTTCCACGATGATTTTACGCAAAAAATCTACCATCTCATCATTCGGCTTTTCCCTTGTTTTTAGATTGTCTTGTTCTGCTTTAAGAATAGCCACTTTCATTTGGTTAAGTTTCTTCTCGTTAAGGTCTCCCTGCCCCTGTCTATAATCAGACATCTTGATTGCTCCTCTCATCATCTGGGTCTATATCATAAGCATGTACTATTTGTGCGATAAGTGAATCAGCCTGAGAAGGATTTTCGGATATGGAGGTAAAATCCTTCATACGCACCATTTCCCGAATCGCTAAGGATTTAACGCTTTTTACAATTTCTGGAGAGTAACCTGATACAGCATCCAACGGGATTGGTAGCGTGATAAAGTCGTATATTTTAGCAAAGGCTTTGCCATTGTATGTCCTCAAGACTCTGCCGCGCCGTTGGACGTACTCTTTAGGATTTGTACTGCTTGCGAGGATGAACGCGGTTTTGATGCTTGGAATATTAACCCCTTCGTCCAAACATCGTATTGCAATTAGTGCCTGCATATGTTTGGCATCTGCAAATTCTTTTTTTAACGATTCCCTATCTTCAGCGGACTCCTCCGAAGTGAACTTTGAAATCCGCATTCCAAGCTCATTGCCAAGCAAATCAACGGTAATATCAATTTGCCTTACGTCATCTACAGGGGGATGACCATCTTTATAATCAACATCTTTCATTGTGGTTGCGCCACAATAAACGAGAATATGTGAATCCTTCGCATATGGAGTGATTTCTTCTTTTAATCGAACAATTTTCTCGCTTGCCGCCGCTACTAGTCGCGCACGTTTGATGAGGAGCATTTTTGCATGTTCTGATAATGATGACCGGCTATCTTTATTCTTTGTTATGGCGTTCACAATTTGCCGGGTTATCTCCAAATATTCTACAAGCTCACGCTCATTAAGAGAAACAACAATGGGGTGATAGTAGTACGGTGTAAGCATACCGCTGTCAATTGCTTCTTTTAAGGTATATTCGATACATTTATCCCCAAAGTAGTCGTATAGTTTTTGAGTCCCTTCCTCATCGCCATATCTATCCAATGTTGCTGACAATGCGAGTCTGTATTTCATATTCGGAAGCAGTGCTTTGCTAAGGTTTTCTGCACCAAAGTTATGAGCCTCATCCACAACAAGTAAGGCATTGCCTTTCAAAGCCGAAACCTGTGATTGGACATAATCTCCAGAGAATGTAGCGTTTGTGGCTACAACACAAATATGATTCACCACCCCTAAGTTGAACCCGGATACCGCTGTTTTAAGCCTAGACTTCCAATCTTTTTGGCGCGATGCCGAATAACACACAATAGGCTTCATTCCGAAGAGTTCAATATCATCAACCCATTGCTCAACTAAATGTTGATATGGGCAAACAATAACAACGGCTAATCTTTGGTTGACTTGAGTATAAAGGTAAGATATTGCGCCTAATGCCGTGAATGTTTTTCCTGTGCCAGTAGCCATATCAAAAATACCTATAAAGTCACGTTGTTCCCAGCTGTGTATCGCTGATTCTTGATAAGGACGAATATCAACATTAGCTGGGGTATGTGGATAATACTGCGGCATATCCACCTTCTCAGGTTCGCTATTATCCACTTTGGAAATATGTGCATCAGGTTCATATGTCAAGAAATCTTTAATTTCCGTTGTCCGATATCTTTCGATTATTTCTTTTTCAACACCAGCAAATGAAACGACTTTAATGTTTGGTTCATAATCGTTCCAAATTGCATTGAAAGCCGACTGTTTAGACATAACCCTGTCAAGCTCATTTGACCACGAAGTGAAAACATCAATAGATTCATAATTGTGCGAAAAAGCTGTTGCACTTTCATTCATAGAGCCAGTAAATGCAATTATATTATCTTCTGCATCATACATGAGTCCCATTTTTTCATGGAACATTCCGATATTATTATCTTTTTCCAAGAATGCAATTTTTAATTCTATTACTCCGTGGGCAATAAGATTAGATAATAAATTTAAGCGTTCTTGCTCAAATCGGCCTTTGGGCGTTGCAAGTTCTCGAATTAAACATTCTTCAATGATTTCTTTTCTTCTCTCGAAACCGTCCTCAATTGCTTCAATATCATCCAGCGAAAGTTTTGGCGATGCCACCAGCTCAATTTTTCCTCCATTGCGTACTAAACCCATAATCCCATTCATCAATTCTATCAGCGCAGAAGAGGAAAAGAAGCCGACAGCGCGTTTGTAAAGCACTGCTTCTATCAGCACAGGTGTATAAAAATCCTTGACTACATCGTCAAGCAACGACCTGTATTCAGTCTTAATTTTCAAATCAGTAAAACTCAAAACAGAACACCTCAAATTCTTTAACTGTTTTCTTCGATATGCTTCAGCGCATTTCGTAATTTTTCAAAATCATCGCTTGTACTGAAGTAACTTGTGCTGAATCTTACCATGCCTTCAGGAAATGTGTCTAAAAATTTATGTGCATGGGGGGCGCAGTGTAAGCCTGTCCTTACGGATATATCTCTCCCGCTTAAAATTTGACCGATATCATCACTACTGAAGCCATCAAATAAGCAAGGAACAATGCCTGTGCTTTTGTCTGTTTCGCCCGAGCAGACTATCTTAATATTCGAAAACTTATTTAAAGTTCCAATGAGTTCCGAACGATTACGTTGCTCTGTCGCATAGATATTTTTAATTCCTGTGTCAGCAATCCATTTTAATGATGCGTTAAGTCCAGCTATTGCCACAATATTAGGGCTACCGACTTCATATCTTTCAGGAATTGTTGATGGAAGGTCATGATTACCGGAATCATTGCCCGTTCCACCATAAATCAAAGGATTTAAGTTAGCATCTCCGTTGCAAATGAATCCAGCTACTCCAAAAGGTGCATAAAGTGTTTTATGCCCAGCAAACACGGCAAAGTCATAGATATTACTACTCAAATTGGTGTTAATAAGTCCTGCTGTTTGAGCCATATCGATTATATTTACAGCATTATTTGCCTTCGCTAACTGACATATTTCTTTTATCGGTGCAATCAATCCGCACACATTACTAGCATGGCTTATAACTACATAGTGGGGCTTGTCTTTTGCGAACTGGAGTTTAATTCTTTCCATATCGTAGGTTAATGTAGCTTTATCTACCGCAAGAGTATGAACATTCAGTGAACGTGTTGTCATCAACTGTGCAACTACCCTTGTTACAGCGTTATGCTCAAAAGGCGAGAGGTAAATATTGCTGTTATTCGAAAAATCTAAGCCCTGTAAAATAATATTAATGGCTTCTGTGGCACTGTGGGTAAATACTACTTTTTTTGCAGGGCAATGAAACAAGTCAAGCAATAATTCTCGCGTTTCTTCACGAAGCCTATGGGCAACGGACGCCTGTTTGTATTGTCCTCGCCCGGAATTTACTCCAAACTCACGGAAGAATTTGTCGGTAAAAGTATATACCGATTCTGGTTTAGGATATGTGGTAGCCGCATTGTCGAAATAGGCCATCACAAACCTCCAGCCGTTGTGATAAACTGCTCAAGAAAATCATTCTCGATAGTTTCCCTGTCGGTTTGCCTTGCATCTTGCAAAGAACTTATTAGAGACTCAATCTCCCTTGAATCTAGCAATGTTTTATCAACACAGTATAATAATAATGATTTTACAATTGCGTTATTTGTTGTAATCATTGTGCCTTTTGTTGGATTCCAAAGGATATACTTCCACATATCCGAGTCCAATTCCATTGGGAACTTTTCTACAGCTTGGAATGTTTCTTCAAAACAGCAGTTCCATTTTATTTTAAGGAAAACAAACGTCTTAACTAAGGACAGCAGTGCAGTCGGACGGAAAAACAAAGAGCCGCCCTGCCGATTCCTATACTGGCTACTATCAGGCGTGTTCTGATTTTTATACTCTTTCAGCTCACAAAAATGTTCTGAGATTGCAACCCAAAAATCAGAACACAATTTAGTAAACTCGGTAATATCCTCTTCACTAGGCCTGAAGCGAAGATAAGTTTCTATTTTTTTATTTTTTGAAACTATTTCTTTGCCTGACTCAGCGTCATATACTTTTTTGTTGCTGATATAGAGCCATAATAACTCCATATTGCATTCATAAAGAGTTATGATAGTTGTAAATTGATTGTCCCGAACAGATATGGCCTTATTTTTTGAAACAAGAATTCTATCCCCAACAAAGAAGGGGCATTCCTCTAATAGTTCCCTGCAGGCGATTGCTACAATATCGTCTTCATCTAAAGCAATTACATCCCCTAAAGACACAGGCTTTGCATATCGGTTAAGAGTGCTGAACATCCTACGCGCACGCTTCGTACCATCCGAATCGTTTCTGTGTCCAATGAAAACAACAGGCACTTTTTCATTTTCAAGATGTGCGTTATCTTTAATCGCCGCTCTAATACCTTCGACTCTATGCTGACCATCAACTGGAAATATAGTTTCGTCACCCGTGAAGGTTAGTATCCCGAGGTCATAGAATTCATCGCCATTGTCATACTCGAGACGTACAGCTTCCCATTGCGGATCACCATCATAAACAGCAAGAACTAAGGAGTTAAAAAAACGCTCATCTTGATTAGAAATGTAGTTAGCAATTCTTTTGTAATTTTCGGTTATCGAACGCTGAAGTCTGTCACGCAACACTTTTGAGTTAAACAGCTCCTTACCAGCTTTTTCTACACGTGCGTCAACTTGTGCAAATGAAAGAGCAGAGCTGTAGTAAACCCACGTCCCTATTTGCGCCCTAATTGCAGGGATTTTCATTTCGGTCATAATAACATCCTCCTAAAACGCAGATTTTAAGGCTTCTCGCACGACTTTGTCTGGATATTTGTCATTGCATGGCGGAAAAATCGCTCTTATGAGTTCATTTTCCAATTTATCTATTATATGATTATCGGAGAGCGGCAAATACATTATATAAAGGTGCTTGCCCCAATATTCCCTCATTAGGTTGATTTTGGGTCTAGTATCGTTCAAGTATTCCCTACATCTTTTCCTAAGATTTTGCCGTTCATTACATCGCGCCCGACCTACATATAAAATATACTGATGAACATTAGGGATAATGTTAGGTTTGACAACAAAAACATATATGCCCCCGTTATCGTTTGGCAGTGTACTCATGCTATTGTGCAATGTTTCAGATGAGTCATCCAAAAATTTAACTTCTTGCCATCCAGACGTAATCATAGGTTTTAGAGCAGGGTCAAATTTCTCCCAGACATCATCAGGATTTAACACAAAAGGAATTCTTTTATCCTTTATTTTACTGCACATATCAATATATTCAGCCACTTTTTTCACCTCAGCACATCTTTTCTAGTAGTTCCATCAAGACCTGTCGCTTTTCTTGCTCAGATATTGATTGTCCCATTTCTTCAATATCTGTCGTTATTGAATTCAAAAGCAATTTAGCTCTGTCGCTGTATTTTGTCTTTTCGAATGTCTTAATAATTTCTGCCCCTGAATTATCAACAAAAGAAAGTTTGTATATATTTGTTCCATCAAGATGGTTTTCCTCTTTTTTAGCATTAAATTCAATTACCGAATTTTTGAACTGCGTTAGGTACGCCAAGAATTCTTCAACGTTTGCTTTGCCCCAATCATCAAGCCGCAGACCTATTACTGCCTTTGCTAAACGCTCCATAAAGGTTTTTTCATCATTGCTGACATTTGCCATTAACTGTAAAACCCTGTTTTCGTTGTTTGCAAACAGATGATTCGTGGTTACAGATTTTAATTCATCATACCAATCTCTGATTATAGAAATCAGAGATGCATCCATCTTCTGTTTTATCCTGAAAAGCTCTTTAATATCAGAAATTAATGCCTGTACAAGTTCCTCTTTTGCCGTATCGAATAATTCTTTGGCACTTTTAATGTTGTCTATGATGCTAACCGTAAAACCATCGGTTGTGTATATTTCAAATATCTTTTCAAAAAGAAATTCTCTTGCGTTGATACTGGGTTGTTTTAATCGTCCTAGAAATTTAATATGCGGGATTATCGCTTTATCTTTTTTCCAAATCCCTTTCCCGGCGTATACCTCGTTAAGATCTTTTGCGCACTTAGGAAGGCTCATGTACCAACGGCTCATGGCGAGAACAATATAAGAAAAAGTGTTATAGTCCTTTTCTTTTTCTGAAACATGATCTGCAAACAATTTGGCTAAACTTTCAATATACTGCGATTTTTCGTTGTTCCAGCTTTCCATAAACACGGTGAAATTTTGTGGAGATTCATTGATACTGTTTAACAAGTCAGGGGTTATCTTTACCTCGTCAGTTCTGTTCTTGACGGTAATGTATTTTTTATGGCGATGTAATACTGCGGCTATTAGAATCGGAATAATACCTTTTTTTAATCCATAGCCATATTGTGGCAGTATTAGTTTGTCGTATAAATCTTTGAAACTTCTGCCATTGACATTTGCACTCATCAAAAAGTTATTTATGACATCAAGTACAGCTTTCATGTTTTCATTAGCTGGGGACAGTGTAATCTCTGGACTTGTAGACTCATTCAACAAAATGCCAGTTTGTACTAGAGTGCTTCGCATGAATGAAACATCTTGGCCAGTGCCTGTTAGTCCTAAATTTACATCTAGTTCATTCTCCAGCAAACCAGCTAGGAGTTTACTCCGGCTATTTACGGCAACAGTCGGTAATAAATCCTTGTTTACAGACTCATTGTTAATTACAGGCGTATGTGGGTATGTTTGACGGCAGATTTTTGAAAGTTGCGCAGAAAGCTGAGCTTTGCGCTTCAAATTCAATCTTCTTCCGTTATGATAATAATCCGAACCGCCGGATTCGGGTCTTGTATAGGAAAGGACAAAGCTATTGATGACTTCTTCTAAGTCATCAATGAAAATATCATACTCATCAATAAGCAAGTTATCGTCAACCACGTTGCCTTTCAGGTGTTTTACCGCACTATATTCAAAGCATATCGTCTCAATATCCACATGCTTCTTTGGGATAATGAAAATTATTCTGCTGTGATCGCAAGTACCACTTGAAAGTGCCTTTTTGATTGCTTTAATTTCTTTATCATTTTGAGTTATTATTGCGCATACCACACCATTTGCCCCAGAGCTCTCGATTAATGATTCAAGTTTAAGATCCCAATTATCTACAGCAAAAAATTCCTCGCTATCGATAAAAATGAAATCGAAGAACCGGGTAATTTCCATTTCATCGTTATATGAGGTTGGGTACATAAAGCTGTCGTATGATGAGTCGTTCAATATTTTTTTTGCGCTGAGTCTTGCTTTTTCTTTTTCTATAGCATTTGCTATATTTTCTTGAATGTCAACACAGGAACTTTCCTTAATTTTAAGATACCCATTGCTTCGCTTAAGGTAAACGATGCACTCTTTGTCAATAAGGTATTTTAGTGTATTTTCGATTTCTGAAACATCATTCGCACTGTACCTGAAAGTGTCTATGATTCTGTCGAAAACAGGCGGTATTTTTTCAAACTGTTCAATCATATAAAGCAGGGCAATGGTTTTAATTATTTTTGCACCTAAAGATTTTGCATCTAACTTAGCAAGAACTCTTGTGGTCAACGTGTACATCTTGTGAGTGGCACTTGTATAATGTTCCTTGCGAAACAACTCCTCGAAATAATCATAGATATAGTCAGGGGTGAGCATAGGGAAAGCACCCTCAGTTGTATCCAAAAATGATGTCAGAGTATGCTTCTGTTCAGCAGAAAGAAAAGTAAATAACGTCCTTTCATTTTGAGCTACCTTCTCTGAAAGTCGTGGCAAAACAAAGGTTGAAACAGGATGAAGCGGATAACATCCTTTAACAACAACATCGGCGATTTCATCCTCAACCAAGCCATTTGACAAAAAACGCTTCGCTATGTCCCTAAATAGCGTAGAGTTATCTTTGCAAAATTCCCCCCAAAATTCATCATCCTTTTTTATAACTGCTGAGATAATTTCATACATTTGCGAAAAATTATTATGGAGACTCATATGCTTGAATCTACCTGATACACCGCGCCATCCATCTACTTTCTCTTTTGGTAAATTGTTGTCAATGTAATTTGAAATGTCCTTATGGGATATAAGCATAAGGTGTATTTGCTTATCATCACTCCGGTCGCATTTTTCTGCAAAGCTCTGTAGTAGCTTGGTATCACTGACAGTTGCATAAGCAATGCTAGATTCCAAATACTTGCTGAATTCGTCATAAATAATATATATTCCGCTATAACCTTTATCCTTGAGCTTATTTACAACGTTCTCGTACAACTCAACAACATCAAAGCCGACAAATGGATTAAATTCACTACCAGAAGTTAGCCTAGGGAACAACTTTATAAATCTACCGTAAGCATTTACATCAAATTCTTTAAGAGCCAGCGTAAAATCAGAAACTGACTCCCCTAATAATTCGGTAAACCTTATATACGTTTCGGGATATTCATTCTTCCAGAGACTAACAGTGTTAATTGCTGCCAAAAAATTAGTTTCTGGCATAATATCAGCGAGTTCTTCGTTTTTTAGAGTCTGTTGTAGTGCATTCAAAAACGATTGCGTGATACTGGAACTATTGCCGTTAATAATAACAGGGAGAAGTTTTTTGTCACTCTTTAGATATTCAAGTAAAAAACTATGGAGCTTCGGGTTTAGTCCTTCCATTTTACTAAGAAGCGTATCAAATAGAGCCATGTCTTTTTTAAATAAAAGTGACATCAGCACAAGGATAATATGGGACTTACCCCTTCCATATGCGCCTACCAAAAGTCGCGCTCGGCTGACGGTTGAGGAATGTATGCTATGCAACACATCCTCCACGATGTCGATTGATGACATCGTGGGTATAAATGTTTTTATTTTGTCATCGTTGTGGAGGTCAAATGCAATATTTACTGATGTTTGAAAGCCTTTGACCACACCGATTTTGTTCTTTATCATCCTTAAATCCCCAATCGGACGGAGTTTTACATGTTAATAAGTTTATAATATTCTTTGACGCACTCCAAGAAATCCATTTTTTTAATAATTCTTACAACGTCAAGCCCTGCTGTTCTGACTACCTTGATGTACCCCATGTGTTCAATTTTACTCAACATGTTAACGAGTGATATGATATCAAGGTTGAAAATTTTTCCTGCATTGCATTTATCACTTTGGATAGTTGAAATTTTAATTTCGGTTTCGCCACATGCGTTATCTAAAATGACAGCAAGCATAATCAGCGGATGCAACGTGTCTTTTTTTGGTACACATTTTTTGTAAATTCTATTTTTTTTGTTTACGATATCAATAAGACCGAGTTCACCAAGAGGGCAGTCTATATTGCTTTCCGGCTGTATCTTTTCGGGATTAGACTTTACTCTCGGCACATAAGTATTGACGATACAGTTGTAATCATCATCCAACGAACGTTCCGACACATCGTTGTCGTTCATTCGGATATAATTGTTAAGTTGGGTTACGAAATCATCCCTTGTAAATTCACTCAATCGAAACTCGTTAAAAAAGTAATGCCATGCCGTAGCTTCTTCGAGATTGCTTGCAAGTTTATAGTGCAAAAGCCAAAGCGTACCCATTTCTTCCATGTATTTGTCAAATTTATGCACAGTTTCTCCAAAGGGCGTTAGGCTCTGAGTGCGCTTTCCAGTTGTGGGTTCAATTGTAAGCCCAACAGCCTGAAGCCAATATCTTAGGGACTTGACCATATTTGCTCCAATACCTAATATATCCATTGGATTACCGTTAACTCCCATAAACACAGACGAATCCGCGACAACGTTTTTCATTCCTTTATATAACCAACCTTTTCTTATGAAAAAGGTGTCATGCGCTCTAAACTTCATAATCATTGCTCCTTAGTTGCCAAAACATTTTTCATTATGCACCCATCGGATAAATATTTAGCTGTGATACACATTCTGCACTGTTCGCACTTTTCATCACTAATGCGATATTTACCACCAATTAAGGATATCGCGCCATATTTACACAGCGATTCACATTTAAGGCATTTTCGGCAAGCATTGAACTTTCTTACTTGGTATGATGCCATTCTTTGCAAATCGTCATGCTCGGAAACATTCATCGTCTTTATCTTAACTGAATATTCGTAATTATCTTGTGTGAAAGGTTGTATCGATAATATTGGTACGTTAGTGCCTTTGTCCACGATAATGGTTTCATTTATTAATTTTCGTCCAAGTTCCTTTGCAATCCTTCCGAAAGGTATGAAAAGCCTTACGAAATCATCAGAAAAAGGATGGTTAAATTCATAGACTTTTGCATTATCTTCGGCAGTGCAATTGGTGAACTTAATTTTAACCTCATTTGCCGCTGCAATCCCATTACCACCATGTCTTGCCTTCCATTTTCCCGTATCAATATAAACCTCGGCATCAGGTTTTCCAATTTGTTTCGCAAAGCGGATGAGGAATTCACGCCATGAGTTAGCCTTATCAGGCATATATATGTGCGAGAGATACTGCGCTCGATCGTTATTGTTTGGACAACACCAACATCCAACCCGATCATAACCCAATCGGTATGCATCATTAAAGTCGATATTCTCGCCCAAAATATAGAGCCATATATCAATGTCTTTCCACAGAAAGATGGGGGATGCGGTTTTTTGTTTTCGTATTTTTATTGTGTCGGCACTATCTTCAATGCGATTATATTTACTTCTATTAACGGATTCACATTTGCGGATGCCGTAATAGGTAAGTATTTCAGCATCCCGATAACAACGATTTATTGTGCGAGTAATCGGGCCGGTTTTGAACATCGTACAACACCAGCGGAGCATTCGTGCTGGTGGCCCGATATCTTCGCAAACTTTAAAAAAATCTTGTTCATCATTTCGCGCTGTCTTAAAGATTGCTTTAGGATTGTCTGTTTTGTATCTTTCAACATAGTCAATTGTTAAGGGAAATTCAAGAGTGGTATCGCCAAAAATATGAACTAAACTTGCGTTTTTTAAAGCCCTTATGACTAAATCAGCCACAACAGTTGAGTCTTTTCCACCTGAAAATGAAATAACAATACGTTCTTGCGGATAGTCAATTGATGACTCCTTAATAAATTCTGTTGCTTCGTCAATCAAATAGTTCAGTCGATTGCGATTAGCATGTATAAACTTGTTGACTGACTCGTTGAAAAAAACGTAGTCGTTTTGATGTTCATGCTCAGCCAATAAACGCACTATATCTTCCGGCTTATATTTAGCGTAGTAATTCTTTGTGATAATTTTAGGATTCCCGTCTATGTAATAGCGGTTGTTTGATGCCCAGACGGATTTATTTATATATTCAAATGGCGTTGCGGATAAAATTTCTAACAAAAGTCTTTCTTCGGGGAAAACAGGACGCAAATCTGCACACAAATATCTTGCTTTGTCACCACATAGTGTGCATAAGCCCTTATCTATGTTATTTGAAAGTCTAATAATAGGAGTTTTACAGACATCGCACCAAAAAATCTCTACGGGCATATCTTCCTCTGAAGTTTTGCCACAAAGTTCGCATTTATCTTGTTCAGTTTCACGATTGCATTCTTTGCACCACAAAGTATGACACCTCATCCTCGCTTATTTTATGCTTTGTTAGTACTTTGCTCACTATCACTTATCATATTTTTGCTTTTGTGCTTCACAGGTGGTCTCTCCGCATCTTCGGGAATCGCCCAATCTCGCCCCCACTTCTGCGCCCTGCGAATTTTATTTGTTTTGCACCACAGTTGAATTTGTCGTGGAGTTACGCCCCATTTCTCTGCCGCTTGGTGAACTGTAATAAACCCCTGCATTTTTCGCCTCCAATTCATGTCACTTGACATTATACTTCGCTAAAACGAAAGCGTCAAGAGTGAATTTCCAACATCCTGACGGGTGGTTTTAACGTACAATTAATTAACTTGTAGCGCGGCAAAAAAATAACGAGCAATTGCTCGTGCCGCTGTAAGAGCGACAGCCCCTAGCGAAAGGGACTGCGTTCGTAATATTCAGTTTTATAGATTGCTGTTACTTTTATTCTGCGTATTCGCCGCGCTTAAATGCCCAATCGGTGAGTTCAGTTAATTTTTCCACCATATACCCGGCATCCCCGGCACTGCCCCATGAAATTTCGTTCGGGTTTTTGTGCATATGGTCATCCAAGAAGGTCGTCAGCTCCGCCAGCCGCTCCTGCGCCTCGGCCACCTTTGTCATAAATGTGCCGAGTGCTTTTTCATTCATCATCGTCACCCCCTGCGTTTTCCTCATAATCGGGATTGTCCGTTTCAAGGTAGATGTTCCACAAATCTTCAAAACTAAAGATGCCAGATTTGTACATTTCTCGGTCTAAAAGGGTTATGTTGACGCTTCTGCCTGTGGCTTTGTTTCCGCTGGAGGCATATATTGCGCGAGAATTTGCGCGGCGTATTGGGGCAAAGGCTGTGCCGCCATACAATGTAATGTCATGGTCTATGTATTCCGCGCCTAACTGCTTGAGGATTTTGAAACGCTGATGGCCGCCCACAATATGGCCTGTTCGCTCGTTCCAAATGATGGGTTCAAAAATATGCTGATATATAAACATAACTGCCTAACGCAATCCCTATATATAAATATATTTTTTTATTTATACAGTACTACGGTACTATATATAGGGAAAGTCGTGTAGTTGCTGGAAAATCACCGTCCCGTAGACAGGCAAATACCGCCGCACCATTTACCAATGCAACGGCAAGTTCAAAGATAAAAACAAATGCCAAACACCCCATTTTGACGAAACTGCCATCAAGGAATTGTATGTTAAGGCCGTAAATGCACTGCTCACCGATAAAAATGAAATCCTCGCCAACCTTGCCTTGATACAAAAAACCTTATTCGATACCACCGCGCCGGAGACCGAGAAGGTTTCGCTCCAAGCGGAGCTGGCGGTCACCGCAGATTTGATTCAAAAATGCATAGACGAAAATGCCAGCATTGCCCTTGACCAGAGCGATTATCAACAGCGATACGAAGCACTGGTTGTCCGTTTCAATACGGCACAAACACGAATAAACGAGCTGACCGATAAAATATCCGAGGCAAAGGCGCGAAGGCACAAAATGGCCGGGTTCATTGACGAATTGAAAAAGCGCGATGGCATTATAACCGAATTTGATGATGCACTCTGGCACGGCTTGGTGGAGTACGCTACGATTTACAGTTATAGGGATGTGCGGTTTACTTTTAAAGATGGCTCTGAAATAAACGCTTTTGACTCCCATTAAGTGGACTGCACTTGATGGGATTTATTTTTACCATATTTAACCGATGCACCCTGCCTGTACAATAATAGCCGTTACATTGTATCAAATGCATTCGCTACGTGGATGATGGCGTAACAGGCACTACTTTCAACCGACCCGGACTTAACGCCATGCTGGATGATGTACGAGCAGGCAAGGTCAGAACGGTAATCATAAAAGACCAGAGCCGGATTGGTAGAGATGTACTAGAAGTCGGACTACTAAAGCGCACATTCGAAGAACACGATGTGCGCTTTATTGCAGCTAATGACAATCTCGACACGGCAACGGGCTTTGATATTATGTCAATATTCCGTGATGTTTTTAACGAGTGGTATGTGGCAGATACTTCCAAGAAAATTAGAGCGGTAAAGCGTTCTAATGCATTGGCAGGGAAATGCGCCCAGCGACCACCTTATGGATATCGTGCCAAAAACGGAAATATCCACGATTGGGAAATTGACGAAGAAGCCGCACAATATGTCCGAGAGATTTTCAAAAGAGTGGTGGCAGGGGATGGCGTTTGCATTATAGCGCGAGACTTCAGCCAACGCAGAATTGATACTCCAATGATGTACTACCGAAAGTCAAAGGGGCTTGCCTTAGTCAGCAAATATACCACATGGGCAACATATATGGTGTCGGTAATTTGCGACAGTTCGGCTTATATCGGGCATATGACATCGCAGAAATATACAACGCCATCCTATAAAAACAAAAAAAGGTTGGTGCGTCCAGAAGAAGATTGGGTGGTTATTGAAAATCATCATCCACCTATTGTTGACACTGAAACTTTCGAGTTGGTGCAAAAACTTCGTGCAAACCGCCGCAAACACACAAAACTGAACGATTATGGGGTTTTAAGCGGTCTGCTCTGGTGTGCGGATTGTAACCACAAATTAAGGCTTTCCGCTTCAAATAACAAGAAACACCAATATTATATTTGCCAAGCATACAGCAATGCAATAAGCCATTTTACGGAAAAATGTACACGACATAGCATAAATAGGGCTGAGGTGGAAGCCATCGCTCTTGTCAAAATACAGGAAGCCATAAGGTGCGCTCGTGAAGATAAAGACGCATTTGCCAGCCAAGTCCATGCAATGAATAGCCAAGAAAGCGCAGATTCCATTAAAACCAAGTCGGCAGAATTGGCAAAAGCTGAACGCCGTATTGCGGAATTAGACAACATTATTAAGCGTACATTCGAGGCTAATATTAGCGGAAAACTTAACGACAGCTTATTTGCAAAATTCCAAAAAGACTATGAAGATGAATATTCGCTTCTCATGGACAAAGTGGAATTGCTAAATGACGAAATAGAAAAATTGCGAGGCAAGATGGCTAACATCCAAAGTTTCATAAAACTTGTCGAAACGCATGGTGATGTGACAGAATTAACTGCTGATGTTGCGAGGCGGTTTATCGACAAAATTGTGGTACACGAAGCCGTCACGGTATTAGACACCGAAAACAAAACGATGAAAGGGAAGCCTCGGCAAATGCGAAAACAGAATGTGCGAGTTTTTATAAATTGCATAGGCGAGTTTAAGAAAGTATAATGGCGGTGTCCGATGTGGATGCCGCCATTAATATTTTCAAATGAAATTCACACATCGTATATTTATTGTACAGCCCTAAGTATCCTTAAATCAAAACCGCAAAATGCGTTTGGTTTATGCCAACGGCGGTAAAACTTGTTTCGTAGTCTACCAGCGCGTTGCCGATAGGTGCCATGGTGAATGTGAAATGGGGGCCAACCTGCGCAAGGGTATCCAAGTTGAAAATCATGCCGATGGGAACGGAAACGATTTCGGGCTCTAAATTGTTAAGCCGTGCAGAAATGGCTTTTGCCGCCGCGTTACAAATTTCGTTTACCAAAACGGTGTTTACGCTTAGTACGGGTTTTGCGTGGGGATCCATTGTGTTTTGCAGAATGAAGTCTGACGCGGTGATTTGGTTTTCAGAAATAATATCTTGCACCACGGAATTTATTACATTGTTTATTTCCGTTTGAATGCGCAGTTCTGCGGCTTCAAGTACAAGCGGAACAATTCGCCTGTCGAAGCGGTAGAAGCTGTGCGCCAAAAATACCACCAGCAAAATCAGCACGGCAAAAATAACGTATCGTTGCGGCAACCGCGACGGCGTTTTTTTATGTCCCCCGCCGGAATCATACAGCCAGTTTGTTAAACGGTCTTTGTTTGCGGCTCTGCGTCCGCCGCCGCGCCGTCTGAACCATCGTTTAAAATTTCGCATTTTTCTTCCCACTACACACCCCGCGCTCAATATTCGTGATATATTATATGCGCCCACTTGCGGGGATAAATCTTGTCATACTATTTCCACGTTAAAACTTTGAATCTTTGCGGTCTTTTTGCCCGATAACTGCGTCAGCAAAAAGCCTTACGTGCCTTTGGGCACGCGCGGTTTTTGCTTCCTTGTTCTCGGACAAAAATCCGCGCAAATCTTTCAATGTTTTAACGTGGAAATAGTATCACAAAAAAGAGGCGAATATGAAAACATTGGTTATTGCAGAAAAACCATCCGTGGGGCGCGATATTGCGCGGGTTTTAAAATGTACACAAAAAGGCGACGGCTTTTTGCAGGGCGAAAAATATATAATTTCTTGGGCAATAGGGCACTTGGTAACGCTGAAAGAGCCCGAAGATTACGACCCCTCGCTAAAAAAATGGCGTGCGGGCGACTTGCCAATTCTGCCGTCTGTGATGGGAATAAAATCCATGCCGAAAACCATCAAGCAATTAAAATTGCTGAAAAATTTGCTTAACGCACCCGAGACAGAAGCCGTGATTTGCGCAACGGATAGCGGGCGCGAAGGCGAATTAATTTTCCGCTACATATATAAGTGGGCGGGTTGCAACAAGCCCGTAAAACGGCTGTGGATTTCCAGTTTAACGGACGCCGCCATCTCCGAGGGTTTGGCGAAAATGAAGCCCGCCGAGGAGTATGACAATCTGTACGCGTCTGCGCGGTGCAGGGCGGAAGCCGACTGGCTGGTTGGCATGAACGCCACACGCGCATACACGTTAAGCAAAAACGAGCTTCTGCCAATGGGGCGGGTGCAAACGCCGACCCTTGCAATGCTTGTGGAACGCCACAAGGAAATCGCGGCGTTCAACGCAAAAGATTTTTTTGAAGTGAAAGCGACATTCGCAACCGAAATGGGCGAAACATACCAAGGTACGTGGCTTAATCCGAAAAACGAAACCAACGACGACCGCACCCACGACCGCGAAGAAGCCGATGCAATAGCGGCAAAAATCGCCAAAGCAAGCGGAGAAATCGAAAGCGTAAAAACCGAGGAAAAACGCCGCTTGCCGCCCCAGTTATTCGACCTTACGGAACTGCAACGCGAATGCAACCGCAAGCTTGGTTTCTCCGCGAAAAAAACGCTGGAAACAGCCCAATCTCTTTACGAAAAACACAAGCTAATCACCTACCCCAGAACCGACAGCCGCTATCTAAGCGAAGATATCGCGCCAAAACTGAAAAAAACCATAGAGTCCGTTGCCGCAGGCGAATACAAAGAATTCGCAGACTATTTGCTGGGCTTACCAAACCTGCCCACGGGTTCGCGAATAATAAACAACGCAAAAGTAACCGACCACCACGCAATAATCCCAACTGGCGGAAAAAAACCCATCTCCGCGCTATCCCCCGACGAGGCAGCCCTCTACGACAGAATCCTGCGCAATTTCCTTGCCGCGTTCCACCCCGCATATGTATACGACGAAACCACCGCCATCACAAAAATCGAAAACGAGCAATTCCGCTCCAAAGGGCGCATAGAAAAAACCATAGGCTGGCAAGCCCTGTACGCCCACGAAAAACCCGTCAAAAAGCCCACGAAAAAAGCCGCCGCCGAAACCGCCGAGTCAGAAGAAAAACTACCCCCGCTAAAAAACGGCGAACCCGTAACCGTAAAAGCCGCAGAAGTTCTGCACAAAAAAACACAGCCGCCCAAACCCCACACAGAAGCAACTTTGCTATCCGCAATGGAAAACGCAGGGCGCAACATAGAGGACGAAGCATTAAAAGAAGCCCTGAAATCTTCAGGACTTGGAACGCCCGCAACCCGCGCCGCCATCATAGAAAAACTAATTTCGTCCGGCTACATCGAACGCCTAAAAAAGAATCTAACGCCCACCCAAAAAGGCATAAAGCTAATAGAAATCGTCCCGCCCGAAATGCGTCAGCCCGAAACCACGGGCAAGTGGGAACGCGCCCTTACAAAAATCGCCCGCGGCGAAATGGACGAAACCCGCTTCATGGACAGCATCCGCCGATACGTTGTCTACCTCGTGCAACAAGCGGCGCGGTAAGACGCCCCTGTTTACGAAAGCCTTTGTTTAAAATCCTCATACCCAAAACGGCGAACAACATGAACATTACCGTTTGCGCGGCGAACGGCGATTGCAGGCAAATTCATGCCGTTAAATGTTGTATTCTTCACCATGGAGTAAATTGCCATATCCTCGAAGATAATTTTTTTCCCGGGCGTGAGTGGTTTTTTAAATGAGTATTCGCCAATGAAATCCCCCGCAAGGCAGGTTGGCCCGCCAAGCCTGTATGTGTGCGGAAATTCGCCCGCTTCGCCTGCATTGGTGATTTGCGGACGATACGGCATTTCCAAAACGTCGGGCATATGGCAAGCCGCAGATGCATCAAGAATTGCAATACTGCCGTTATTTTCAATGATGTCCAGCACGGTACACATCAAAAAACCCGCGTTAAGCGCGACGGCTTCACCCGGTTCAAGATAAACTTCAAAGCCATATTTTTGCTTTACGTTTCTAATCAGCGAAACCAAGCGTTCGATATCGTAATCTTTGCGGGTAATATGATGCCCGCCCCCCATATTCAGCCACGAAATTTTCTTAAAACAACGTGCGAAGTTTTTTTCCACCGCTTCAAAAGTTGCCTCCAGAGCGTCGGAATTTTGCTGGCACAGAGCGTGAAAATGAATTCCGTTTAATGCCGCGCTTTGTTCAAATTCATCAAAAAGGAAATTCTCAAGCGTAACGCCCAACCGCGAACCCGCCGCGCAAGGGTCGTAAATTCCGCCGCCCTGCGTAGAAAGCTCCGGATTTATACGAATGCCAAAACTTTTTCTGCTTCCCTCTGCGCGTTCCCTAAACTGCGCCCACTGCGAAAACGAATTAAACACAATATGGTCGCACACAGGCAACAAGGTATCAAACTCATCCTCGGAATATGCGGCAGAAAAAACATGGTTCTCTTTCCCCATGTACTCATGCCCAAGCAAAGCCTCATGCAAGCCGCTTGCCGTAGTCCCGTCCAAGTATTCGCCCACCAGCGAATACATCGCGTACATCGAAAACGCCTTTTGCGCAAGCAAAATTTTGCACCCCGCCGCGTCCGCAACTTCGCGCAAAACTTTCAAATTCTCGGTTAAAAGCCGCTCATCCACAATATAGCACGGGCTTGGGATTACATTCCCAAGCCCGCGCTTTTCATTATTTTCCAATTTATTCAACACCAACCTCAGTATTAATAACCGCCCAAACGATATCTTTCATGTTGGGATTAACGGCAACGGCGGCGCGCAAATTGCGAACAAAACCCAAAATATCCCCCGCATCTTTGCAAGCGTATGCCGTGCCTGTGCAGAAAACAAAGGCGTCACTTTCAGACAGCGACATCACATTTTGCGCCGAGTATATATCCGACTTGTAAACCATGCCAAGATACTTGTGACCTAACCGCATTGTCATTTCAAAAAAAGCAATTTTTTCGGCTTCATCCTCTGCTTTTTTCACTTGCTCGAAAGCAAGGTTTGCCATGCCGGAGATGATTCTGTTTAATTTAACGGAAGACTCGTCCCAGCGTCCCATTTCAATAAACCGTTTTAGAATACCGGGTACATCTTCGTTCGTAGAAACCATATTGTGGATAAATTCTGATGAATTTGTGATAACCATATTTTCCGCAAAGTTGGAGAAATTAGTCAGCCACTTCATAGCGTATACAATTACATCGCCATAATGCCCGCTAAAAGACTTGTCCGACTTTAAGAAATAGCTGAAATCGGCAGTAGAAGATTGTGTAACGTGTCCGGCTTTAACGGAAGAGGTATTCGCATTGCGCAGTATATGCAACTGAAGATAATCGTTGTTTTTGTTTTTAAACAGCGAAGAGGTTGCCATAGCTTCCGCGATTAACTTTTTAATTTCCGGCGCAACAACAAAAGCCTCCATGGCAGAAATTATATTATGATAGTTGTCGGAATCCACACCGCATTTTAGTGCGTATTCAAATAAGAGAGGTATATCTTTCCAGCTTTTTTGCTCCAGACAATGTTGCATATATAGGGCAAAAACATCAAGTTTCTCGTTTTCGCACTCTTTCACATATGCAAGGGCGGTATCAAAATTTGCATCCATAGTAGCGGCAAGAACAAGTGTTTTCGCATACACAGAGCGTACTTCCAAAAGTCCAATTGGCAAAACCGCATGAGAGCAAATTCGAGTGTCCAGCTTCCCTTCCTTGTTAAGGTCAAAATATTTAAGAGCTTCCTTTGCAACTTGTGCGGCTTCTTTGTAATCATTTAACTCAAGAAGCGAATTAGCGTAATGATGATGTATTATCACAAGGGCTCTATGAATGTATTTTACGCTCTTTAAATATTTTTTTGCGAGTTTTATTACTTCCTCATATTTTTTATCCGAATAGTAGTTCCTGATAAGCATATAGCGGAAAACGTGGTAGTGCATATTGTCTTGGTTGTTGCCCACCAGTTTGATGCCCAACTCCAAATACTCGCAAGACTTTTCATGGTCATTGCCTTGGTAATCTTGCGCAATAAGGCCTATTGTTCGCGTGTCTGTAGGGTCTTCCTCGTGCATCTCCATCAAGAGGGTTATGTTACGTTCGTGCTTTTCTTTTCCCCTTTTGTCGCCCTCTTCGCCGTGAAAGTCGTAACCATAGTGGTCTGCAATACTGTTAAGTTGTTTCAGTGGGTCTTTATGGTTTATGCATTCGTGGATTTTACCCACAAAGCGCATACCTTCTACCATTCGATAAAGGCGTAGCGGACGAAATTCTCCGGCTATGCCGTTCCCAAATATATTGCGCCAACGATAACTTGCACAGTTATATTTTTTATGCTCTCCTGTGTTAAAAAACGAGATTAAATCTGTAACATCTGTAAAAATTTCGTCTGCGTCAACAAACATAAACCATTCGCCTTGGGCTTTTTCTATGGTATGGTTGCGCGCCCATGAAAAGTCGTTGCGCCATTCTATTTCGTACACATGGTTTGTAAATTCTTTGGCAATTTGCACAGTTTCATCTGTAGAACCTGTGTCGAAAATTATAAGTTCGCTATCCACGGCATCCAAAACAGGCTTTATGCTTGTAAGGCAGTTGCGCAGATATTTTTGTTCATTTTTTACAATCATTCCTATAGAAAGCAGCATTTTATCCGCACCTTTTTTATTTTATATTATAAGGCTTAACAGGTGTTTAGTCAAATAAAAAAACTGCCCCGGGTTTCCCCAAGGGCAGTTTTTGTATGCATCTTGCTAATGAAATTAGCGAAGAAGTTGTAACAAGTTTTGTGGCATTTGGTTTGCTTGTGACAGCATGGATACCGCAGCTTGTTGAAGAACGTTGCTCATTGTGTGTCTCATCATTTCGCGAGCTACGTCTGCGTTTCTTACGCGGCTTTCGGAATCTTGCAGGTTTTCACTGGAGATATCCAAGCTACGCATTGTGTAGTCCATTCTGTTTTGAACAGCACCAAGGTTTGCGCGAACACGGCTGATGTCATCAATAGATGCGTCAACTGCGCTTATCATGTTGGTAATGCGAACACCGCTACCAACGCCGCCGCCGCCTGCTGCTGCAGACATTGCGGGTGCAAGGGAGGTAACTGTCCAACCTGCGCCTGCTACTGCACGGGAAACGGTTTCAAAGTCGAAGTTGATACCTTGAGAAGCGTTTGCACCTACTTGGAAGAATGCGATACTGTTACCCTCTGAGTCTGCATTTACAAACTCGCGGACAGCGGTGAAGTTTTCGTCAAACGCTGCGCGGATAATGTCACCGCCCATGGTTGTTTGCAACTGATTGATTGCATCGTCAATCTCTGCCAAACGTTCGTTCAATGCGGTGAGGGTTGTTGCTTGGTTTGTATCCCATGTGGCTTCCGTCTGCACAATGTTAGTGATGAATGTTAGTCCATTGCCGCCGGCAACTTCAGAAAGCTCATCATGGTCAATACTGGTCAAGTCAGGCACACAACCGTGGTTATTCATTACTGTAGCTGCCGCACGGTCTGCGCGTGCCAAGATGGTAACAACAGCACCTGCTGCAACTGTTGTTGTAGCGTCAAGTGCGGATACAGCGTCGATAGCTGCCAAGGTGTCGCGGCGCATTTCTGCAAGTGTGTTTGCTACGATTTCAACATAACGGCTTGCAATTGCCATATCACCTGCGGTTTGGATAACGTCTGTTTCGCCTGCGATGTTGGGACCCATTGCCAAAACGCGGTTTGTGTTGAACTCTACGCGGTTTTGCATGGAGAGGATTTCTGTACCAAGCTGAGCAATCTCTTGCATGATAAGTCCTCTTTGGTCTTGGGTGTTTGTATCGTTGGCTGCTTGAACCATAAGTTCGCGGGTTCTTTGAAGCATATTGCCGATTTCTTCAAGACCGCCTTCTGTTGTAAGAAGCATTGCTTGACCGTCTTGTGCGTTGCGGCTTGCTTGGTCAAGACCGCGGATTTGGGCGCGCATATTTTCAGAAATTGCAAGCCCTGCAGCATCGTCAGCTGCGCTGTTGATACGGAAACCGGATGAGAGTCTGTTAGATGCTCTGCTTTGATCCATACCTACGTTTTTCATGTTCCTGTGCGCGTTCAGCGCAAATGTGTTTGTTCTTACTACCATGTTAGACATAATTCTTCCTCCTTGAAGATGGGTGTTCCCCATGATGTATTTTGGCCGTCTGTCCGGCGACCGCAAGAGGTACAAACCTTTACGTTATACGTCTTGCGCTCACCGACACTGTGCGTTTTTGGTGTGTGTTTTGCTTCTCAATAATTATATCGGCTTATAAAAAAAATACTTTATACCTTTTTTGAAAAAATTTTATTTTTTTTATTTCGTAACGTTCCAACGCCGCTTGCTCTTCTTCGTCCAACACGGTAATGTCTATTTTTCGGACAATTCTGCCTTTAGTGATTTTGGCTATGTCATCGGGGCTGTAATGTTCCGTAATCGAAAAACCATGTTTCATAGTGCGTTCGTAGAATGGGTTTTTACGGGATGTGGTTTTCCCCGTTATTTCCGGAATATCGGTTAGGTCAATGTTTGCATAGTCGTTCATTAATCCATACCTCCGGTTGGAAGACTACAAATCAAACCGCTTTTGCAAGCGGGGTTGCGCCGCTTATAAGCTCTATGGAGGTGATTTCATCCGCAGTAAATTCTATGAAAGAGGTATCACAACCGTCCCGTGCAAGGGACAGCGTTGCTACACCATCCGGATTATCAAGTTCGGAGACGTAATGGTCGCCAAAACCTATAAAAACTCTACCGCTTACGGTTGTTACTTTTATTTGTTTGTCTTCAAATTCCCATAAGTTCATGGCTGAAACCTCCTTTTTACGGGTACTATATGCGTTCCGGTGTTGCTGTAGTGTATCGTGAACCTGTCGGTAGTCGTTTTCTCGCCGGTTTCAGGATTTACTCTAACTCCGACGTCCATATCTGCGGTTACAGTTTCCTTGCTTTTCCATGCCCCTGTTTCCAATCGTTCGAGCCATCCCGTGCCGTGGTATTTGTCTACCAGTTCCTGCGCGTTTACGCCTTCAAATAGGTAACTGCGCCCTTCAAGATATTCGCCGCTTCCGCGAATGTGGCGGTTTTGCTTTTCCGCGTTGACAGTTTTATCAATCGCGTCAGACCTTATGCGGGCGCGTATGTTCTCCGTGTTCTCCATTGCGGTATTATGCCCATGTTTGTGCGGTATGTCAATACCATTAAGAACCCACTTCGCCCCCTTTGGCATAGGATAGAAAAAAGGGCATGGGGGTTTTTATGCACGCAAATTTTGACGGCGACAGGATTGGAGTTGCGCTTTCGGGCGGGGGGATTAGGGCTGCAATTTTTCATTTGGGGGTGCTGGAATATTTGGCGAAGGTTGGGCTCTTTGAAAAGATTACGAGTATTTCGTCTGTTTCGGGGGCGAGCATTTGTATCGGACTGATTTTTGCGGCGAACAAAAACAAATGGCCGTCGGCAGATGAATTTTCAGATAATATCCGTCCTATGATTCGCGAGCTTATAATTGGAAGGAATATTCAGCGTGCCGCGCTTTTGCGGTTGCCGTTTCATCCTCACAAATGGCGGCGGCGCGTGGAAATGCTTGCCGATATGCTGGAAAAAATGTGGGGCATAACGGGAAGCTTGCAAGATTTGCCGTCATTTCCGTTTTGGGAAATAAATTGTACAACTTTTGAAACGGGAAACAGATTTCGTTTTCGCAAGGATTATATGGGCGACCAAAAAATCGGATATGTGCAACGACCTAACTTGCCTATTTCGCATATGATTGCGGCGTCGGCGGCATTTCCTGTGTTAATCGGGCCGTATGTACTTAAAACCGACGGGATGGTTTTTACGAAAGATAAATTCGGCAAGCTTCCGCAGGTGAAAGTCTTGGACAAATATACCCTGTGGGACGGCGGCGTTTACGATAACTTGGGGCTGGACGCGTTGCACAAGATAGGCAAAGGGCTGGACAGCGAAATAGATTTCGCGATTGTAAGCAATGCGTCTGCATCTATCGGGGAGCAACGCCGCGGAAGGGCATCAAAAAACTTGCGGCGGCTTTTGGATATTGCCACCGCGCAGACAGATATTCTTCGCTCCCGCGATTTTATCTCTTCTATTGTAAGCAAAGAAAAAGGGCTGTACCTGAAGATAGGTCACAACCCCGATAATAAATTTGCGCGGAATTATCCCACAACGCTTAACTCGCCAAGGGAAAAGGATTTCGATTTGATTTTTCAAAACGGTTACGAAACGGCGGAACAGGCACTTACACGTTAAACCGTATAAGAAGCACGTCGCCGTCTTTTACAATATATTCTTTGCCCTCTATGCGAACTTGACCTTTTTCTTTTGCGGCGGCGTAAGTTCCTGCGGCTATCAGGTCTTCATAGGCAACAACTTCGGCGCGAATGAAACCGCGTTCAAGGTCGCTGTGAATTTTCCCTGCGGCTTGCGGAGCTTTTGAATTCCGCCGAACCGTCCATGCGCGTACTTCTTTCGGCCCTGCGGTGAGGAAACTGATTAAGCCCAGAATTTCATATCCGGCAGAAATCAAGCGGTCAAGCCCGCTTTCGGCTATGCCCAAATCCGCAAGGAACATCTCTTTTTCTTCCGGCTCAAGAGTCGCGATTTCGGACTCCAACTTTGCGCAAGAAACAAAAAGCCGTGAGCCTTCCGATTTCGCAAACTCGCTAAGAGCTTTCACTGCGGCGTTGTTTTCCTCGCCGTTCTCAATGTCGCTTTCGGAAATATTTGCCGCATACAACATCGGCTTTTGCGTAATCAGCGTGAAACTTTCCACCAATTTTAAATCGTCCGCGTCTTCCCATGTGAGGGAGCGGGCAGGTTTTCCGTCCTCCAGCGCGGCTTTGATGCTTGTAAGAATTTCCTCTTCACGCTTAAAAGACTTATCCGTCCTTGCGGTTTTCGCAACCTTTTCCAAACGGCGTTCCAACATCTCGAGGTCGGCGAAAATCAATTCCAAATTTATGGTTTCCACGTCACGCATCGGGTCTACCGTTGCTTGCACATGGACAACATTTTCATCATCAAAACATCTCACAACATGAACAATCGCATCCACCTCGCGTATGTGCGACAGAAACTGATTGCCCATCCCCTCCCCTTGCGACGCGCCTTTTACAAGCCCTGCGATATCCACCATTTCCACCGCCGCCGGCACAACAGACTTCGCATTGTAAATTTCATTTAATTTTCCCAGTCGCTCGTCCGGCACGGGAACGCGCCCCACATTCGGGTCTATCGTGCAAAACGGATAATTGGACGCTTCCGCCGCTTTCTGCATCATCGCGCTCCACAGTGTGCTTTTTCCCGCATTCGGCAGGCCTACTATTCCTAGTTTCATTTTTTGTTTCCTTTCACTTTTTGAGTTTAAGACCTTGGGGACGCCGTCCCCACTACCCCTGCAAGGGACGTTGTCCCTTGACCCTATCTTTTTTTACGTAAATTATAGCATGAAAAAAATTTTTTTGTTAAGATGTTAAGAAATCGCGCTTTTGCGCGATTTCAAGTTAAAGTTTTGATGAAACTTTTTCAAAAGTTTCCGGGGTTTGGGGCAGAGCCCCAAGGTTTTTTATGCAGAGGAGAATTATCGTGCCGGATTTATTTTTGATTATTTTTGCGGGATTGTTTGGGTTGTGTTTTGGGTCGTTTGCGAATGTTGTTATTTATAGAGTGCCGAAGGGGGTTTCTATTGTGAAGCCTTCATCTTTTTGCCCGTCGTGTGATAAGAGATTGCGGGCGTATGAGTTGGTGCCTGTGTTTAGTTGGATTTTTTTGCGGGCTAAGTGTAGGGTGTGCAAGGCTGGGATAAGTTATAGGTATCCGATTGTGGAAATTTTGTGCGGTCTGCTTTTTGCGGCGATGGCGTGGTTTTCCCCTACCCTTTCGGTTGTGCCGCTTTCGGTTTTTGCGTTTGTGCTTCTTGCAATTTCATTTATAGATGCGGATACGCAGGAGATTCCCGACGGGCTTGTGATTATCGGGGCGGTTGCGGGTCTTGTTTTTGTGGCGGGCGGGCAGTTTTTTCCTGTGCAGTTTTCGGTTGCGCCTAGTTGGTATGACGCGCTTCTCGGCGTGATTGCGGGTGCTGCGCCGCTTCTTATTATTGACAGGCTTACGCTTCTTATTTTGAAAAAAGACGGCTTCGGTTACGGCGACGTTAAGCTTATGGCAATGGTTGGCTTATTTATCGGCTGGCGGCTGATGTTGCCTGCGTTTCTTTTTGCATTTTTCGCAGGCGCGGTTTTTGCGGTTTATTTGATGGCAACGGGCAAGGCAAAACGCGGCGCGTATATGGCGTTTGGGCCGTTTTTGTGTGTTGGTACGCTTTTGGCGTTTTGGTTTGGCGCGGCGGTGCTGGATTGGTATTTTGCATTTCTGCAATATTGACACCGGCGCGTTTTTTGTGTACAACTAAGAAAATTTCATAGACAGTTCGAGACCATCCTGTCGTAAAACAAAACTACGGAATCTGTGAGAAGTGCCTTTGGCATTTCCGTTTTGTTGTCTCGTGCTGTTTTGCAGGAGGCATTTTTTTATGAAAACTTCGCCATTACTCGTGTACTTGTCTGTGATGTTTGTTTCCGCGTTGGTAATTTCAAACGTGATTGCGAACCACTTGTTACAGTTCGGGCCGTTTACCGTTGACGCGGGAACGCTAACATTTCCGTTTATTTATATTTTGTCGGACGTGATTTCGGAAGTTTACGGCTACAAGTGGTCGCGGCGCATTGCGTGGACGTCCCTTGCGGTGAATGCGGTGTTCGCGCTTCTTATTATAATTATCGTGCGCTTGCCGCAACCTGAAACATATGACGGAATTTATTTCGCAACCGCGCTGTCAAATTCGTGGCGCATAGTTGTGGCATCGCTTGTGGCGTTTTGCATCGGCGACTTGGTGGACGATAAAATTTTCCGCTACTTCCGCGAAAAAAATCGCGTAAAATACGGCGGAAAAGAAAATATGCGCGGGTTTGCTTTCCGCGCACTAACTTCGTCTTTAGCGGGACATATTTTGGATTCTGCCATTTTTGTGCTGATTGCTTTCGCGCCGTGGGCGTTTCTTCCCGCAACGTGGCTGACATGGGACGCCGTACCCGGCATGATTTTCTTAAACATCTGCCTAAAGTGGGCGTATGAGTGGGCGGTTATTCCGATTACCTTTAAAGTTGCGAAATGGGTTGGCACAAAGGAGGAAAATGCAGTATAATATCCCAAATCTCATTTGGGAGGTGTCTGCAATGGCTTTTTACTACGAGCAAGAATCGCGCACATTTAACGAGTATTTGCTGGTTCCGGGGTATTCTTCCGCGGAATGCGTATCGTCCAATGTGTCTTTGAAAGTGCCGCTTGTAAAATTCGCACGCGGCGAGAAACCTAAACTAGAACTAAATGTTCCGCTGGTTTCGGCAATAATGCAATCGGTATCTGACGACAAGATGGCGACTGCACTTGCGCGAGAGGGCGGAATTTCTTTTGTCTTCGTGTCGCAGTCAATCGAATCGCAGGCGGCAATGATTCGCCGCGCAAAAAACTATAAGGCGGGTTTTGTACAAAGTATGTTAAACGTCCACCCCAAGCAAACCCTTGCCGATATTTTAGAATTAAAACAAAAAACAGGGCGCGCAACCGTTGCCGTAACCGAAGACGGCACAAACGCGGGCAAGCTTGTCGGGCTTGTAACAAGCAAGGATTACCGCGTAACGCGTATGCCGCCCGAAACCCCCGTTGCGGAATTTATGACTCCGCATGAGAAATTAATTTGCGCAAAAGAGGGCACAACCCTAAGCAAATGCAACGATATTATTTGGGACAACAAGCTGAACGTTCTGCCCATCATAGACGACAACGGGCGGCTTACGGCATTTGTTTTCCGCAAAGACTATGACAGTCACAAAGAAAATCAGCTAAGTCTTTTCGACGACAGCAAACGGTACTTAGTGGGCGCGGGCGTAAACACCCACGACTACGAACAGCGAATTCCCGCACTGGTTGAAGCAGGCGCGGACGTCTTATGTATAGACTCTTCCGAAGGATTTTCCGAATGGCAGAAGCGCGTACTTTCCTTCGTGCGCGAAAAATACGGCAACACCGTGAAAATAGGCGCGGGCAACGTAGTATGCCGCGAAGGATTCAGATACCTTGCGGAAAACGGCGCGGACTTCATAAAGGTAGGCATAGGCGGCGGCGCAATTTGCATTACCCGTGAAGCAAAGGGAATCGGCCGCGGACAAGCAACCTCCATAATGGACGTTGCCGCCGCACGCAACGAGTATTTTCAAGAAACGGGCATATACGTGCCAATCTGTTCCGACGGCGGAATTGTCCACGATTACCACATCACACTTGCCCTTGCAATGGGCGCGGATTTTTGTATGCAGGGTCGCTATTTCGCCCGCTTCGACGAAAGCCCAACCAAGCGCGTAAACATAGGCGGAAATTACATGAAAGAATACTGGGGCGAAGGCACGGAACGCGCCCGCAACTGGCAACGCTACGAAGGCGGCGGCGGTCTAACCTTTGAAGAAGGCGTTGACGCATACGTACCCTATGCAGGAAGCCTGCGCGACAATCTAAACATCACCCTAAGCAAAATAAAAGCCGCCATGTGCAACTGCGGCGCACTAACCATCTCAGAATTCCAAGACAAAGCACGCCTAACACGCGTCTCCCCTTCCAGCATCCTCGAGGGCGGCGCACACGACGTTTATCTAAAAGACAGCGGCATTCCGTCACGGGCGTAAGGATAAGTTCTCGGGGCTCTGCCCCGAACCCCGCAAACTTTTTGAAAAAAGTTTGAACAAAAACTTTAAATTTTGACTAGCGATAAGCTATCTAACGAAAATCAAAAACCCGCCGCGAAAATTCGCGGCGGGGTTTTAGTTAAAGTTTTGATGAAACTTTTTCAAAAGTTTCCGGGGTTTGGGGCAGAGCCCCAAGGTCTTTAAA